>Ga0102589_1000125_pt1 | contig 212908 bp, 198 predicted proteins | sample AraplaMF_Col_mLB_FD_76858 | JGI IMG/M metagenome (GOLD analysis project Ga0102589, IMG submission 76858) | Arabidopsis root microbial communities from the University of North Carolina, USA - plate scrape MF_Col_mLB | ecosystem: Host-associated > Plants > Roots > Endosphere | place: USA... | reverse complement strand
CCTTCGCGCCGGCCCGGCCGGGCCGGCGCGATCAGCGTTCTCAACGGCACCGGAAACCTGTCAACGATGTCTCCGGTCTATAGTGTCAACGATCTCTCCGGTTGCACACATCGCATACCTGCGGTCGGTCTCACTGACCGCGGCTGGCCCCCGACGATCGAAGGCTGGCGAGATCCTATCGGTGAGCCGCCCGCCGGCCGCATGGTCGCCATCCCGCGCGTCTCGGGCCACGCCCGGGAGGACCGGACGGGGGGAGCTGAACGGCGATGCCTCGACGGGAGCCGCCGCCGACGCCGCGCGCCCGGCGGCGCGGCAGCGGTCGAGGCAGCGGCGCAGCGCCTCGACCGCGTCGCGCAGGGTTTCGACCGGGCTGCGCGCCGCGATCCGGTCGAGCAGCCGCGACAGCCGCCACAGCACCTGCGCGTCGGGGACCGCGCCGTTCCGGCACGGGTCTTCCAGCACCACGGCGATCGTTTCCAGCATCTCCGGCATGCGCAGCATCCGGCTCGCGAGATTGGCAGCGCTGGTCGCGGCATAGCCGGAGCGGACCGCCGCCCGCCGGCTATAGCCGTCGACGACATATTCCGTCGCAAACGCGATCTGCATCCCGGTCCACTGCATGGCGATCGTCCTCCCGTCCGAAACGAGAACGCCCGCCGCGGAGATGCCGGACGGGCGCCCCCTGACCATGCCTGAACGATACCATCCCACGTGCCGTCAGATCAAGAACAAAAACAGAACATCTCTGTTCTGCCGACTCCGGCGTGCGCCCTATGGCGCCAGCAGCGACCGCACGGTCGAGGCCAGGGCGTCGGCTGCGTAGGGCTTGCGCAGGGTGGGCAAATCGGCCGGCACCCCGTCCTCGATGCCATAGCCGGTGGTGAACAGCACCTTGAGCGCCGGCCGGTCGCGCCGCACCTGGACGGCCAGCTCGGCGCCGGACATGCCCGGCAGGCCGACATCGGTGATCATCAGGTCGAACTCGCCGCCGTCGAGCAGGCGCAGGGCCTCGGGCCCGTCCGCCGCCTCGGCGACGTCGAAGCCGTCATCGACCAGGGCCTCCACGGCGAGGAGACGCACCAGCACGTCGTCCTCGACCAGCAACACACGTCCGCCACGCATCGGTTGATTGTTCGCTTCCTGCAGTCCGTACCCGATTCATGGCGGCAAACCGGGTTGGGGGCAACCCTCCTTGACCGGGCTCGTCAGTGGATCGTCGCCCCGGCCGGGACCATATGGGCCGCGGCCTCCGGCGGCGGCACCTGGCCGGCGACCGGCGGCAGCACGATGCCGCCATCCTGCAGCGCGTCCGCCATCGCGGCGAAGGGCTGGCCGCACAGCCGGGCGGCGGCCGGCGTCAGAATGGCGCGGGCCAGGAACGGCGCCCACAGCGTATCGCCCTGCTGGTGCAGCGCCACGACGTCGAGCAGCAGCCGCTCATCCTCCGTCACCTGCCGGCAGCGCGGGCAGTTCACCTGGATGGTGCGGCCGGCGCCGTTGGCGATGAAGCCCATCAGGTCGTCCACCGCCTCGGCCGCCGCCGGCGCGCCCTCGTTGCGGAAGGCGGTGCGGAGATTGGCGAGCACGGGAATGCCGTGGCGATGGCCGGCGACCCAGGCGCGCATCGCCCACAGCACCAGCGTCTCGGCCCGGGTCAGAGGCGGCGCGCCGGCATCGTCGCAATCATGCGCCTCGTCGCTCATGGCAGCGCCGCCCGGACCAGGCCGCAGGACGGGAGGTTGGCCGGGATCGGAAGCGGCCGCGGCGGCGCCGCCGGCCGCTGCAGGATCATTCCCGCCTCAGCCAGCAGATCGCCGAGCTCAGCGCAGAGGCCGGCTGCGGCGCGGCAGGCGGCCGGCGACAACATGCCGCGCAACATCAGCGTGCCGGACACGCCCGCCTGGCCGATCGCGACCAGGTCCAGGATCCGGCGCTCATCCTCGGTGACGGTGAAGGCGCAGGGCACGCCGATCTGCACCCGCCGCTCGGCGCCGAAGCCGATGATGCGGGTCAGGAGGCCGACCCGCTCGGCCGCCGCCTCGGCCCCGACCTTGCGGAAGGCCAGCACCACCGGATGATCGGTCGGCGCCCCGGTCTTCAGCCCGACGACGCTGAGCCGCAGCGCCCACAGCACCAGCTGTTCGGCGAAAGGCAGGGCACGGCGGTCGCCCGGCTCGGTGATCTGGTCCTCGTCCATTCTGGACTCTCCGTATCGACGGTCGATCCATTTGAGAACGATTATCAATCGCGAATCAAGCCCCCTCGTAACCCGATGTCCAACCGGGCCGAACCGAAGGCAGGTTTCCGCTTCAGGGATAGACCATGATCCGATCGCTCCTCGTCGGCCTGTTCGCCCTAACAGCCCTGCCCGGCCTTCCGGCCATGGCGGCCGAGCGGCCGGTGGTGGTGGAGCTGTTCACCTCCCAGGGCTGCTCCTCCTGCCCGCCCGCCGACGCGCTGCTGGCGACGCTGGCCGACCGGCCCGAGGTGCTGGCGCTGGCCTTCCATGTCGACTACTGGAACCGGCTGGGCTGGGTGGACCCGTTCTCCAGCGCCTGGGCCACGGCGCGGCAGAGCGCCTATGCCACGCAGATGGGGTCGAGCCAGGTCTACACGCCGCAGGCCGTGGTCGATGGCGGCCGCGACGTCGTCGGCTCCGACCGCGTGGCGCTGGACTCGGCGATCGCGGCCGCGCGCCGCGACCCGTCGGTGCCGCTGACGCTGACCGCGTCGGACGCGGCGCTGCAGGTGGCGGTGGACCCCGCCGCCCCGGCGGATGCGGTGCTGTGGCTGGTCGGCTTCGACGACCGGCACGAGACGCCGGTGCGGCGGGGCGAGAATGCCGGCCGGACCCTGGTCGACCGCAACGTGGTGCGCAGCCTGGCCCGGCTGGACGGCTGGTCGCCCGGCGGCACGATCGCCGCGGCCCGGCCCGAGGGCGACCGCGCGGCCGTGCTGCTGCAGGCCGCGGACGGCCGGATCCTGGGGGCGGCCCGGCTGTAGCCGGGCCCTCCTCTCAGCCCGCCTGGCCGGCCGGCCGCGGGCCGAACAGGCCGAACAGGCGGCGGTTCAGCACCGTGCCCAGCCCGACCAGCAGCGCCACGGCGCCGCCATGCCAGATCAGCACCATCAGCGTCGCCTCGTCGCCATGGAACATCGAGACGCCGCAGGCCGACAGCGCCGCCGCGGCCAGCATGCCGCTGGCGATCGTCGCCACCGGGCGCACCGGCCCGGCAAGGCGCAGCATCGCCAGAAGCACCAGCGACAGCGGAAGGCTGATCAGCAGGATCGAGCGGAAGCAGAAGAAGCTGACGCCGAACGCGAAGCCCTGCGGCCCGAGGCGGACCCAGTCCGTCATGCAGCCGTAGCCGATCGAGAACAGCCAGAGCGCCAGGCCGGGCAGCGGCAGCAACGCCCAGGCGCGCGGCCGGTCCGGCAGGCTGACATGGAAGGCGGCAACGGCCGCGAGGATGCCGGTCAGCAGCGAGCCCGCCCATTCCAGCTGGTAGCGGGTCTCGCCCATTTCCGTCATGAAATCGGGCCGGATCCCGAAGGCCGCCACGACGGTTCCGATCACCAGGACGGCGACGGCCAGCCACAGCAGAGTCCGCAGCATCGGCGGCCGCAGCGGCCGGACCGGCCGCACATCGGCAGCCAGCTGCGCGATCAGATCCGTGGTGCGAGTGTGCCCCGTCTCCGTCATTTCGGTCCCAACGCCCCCTTCAGCGCCTTCAGCGCGCGATGCATCGCGACCTTCAGCGCCGGCACCGACGCGCCGCTGGCCGCCGATGCCTCCTTCAGCGACATGTCTTTCAGCTTCAGAAGCTCCACCGCCTGGCGCTGGCCCGGCGGCAGCTCCGCGATCGCGCGTCGCAGCACGATCGAATCGGCCTCCATCCCCATCTCGTTCGTTTCGGGGGCGGCAAAGGTTTCCTCGAACGGGTCGATCGCCGTCTCGCGGCCGGTGGTGCGGATCTGGATGCGCACGCGATCGACGATCCGCCGCCGGGCGATCGCCACCAGCCAGGGCTGGAACGGCCGGGTCGGATCATAGGTCTGGCGGATGCTGTGCAGGGTCAGCAGCACGTCCTGCACCGCGTCCTCGGCATCGGCCGGGCGGCGCAGCGACCGGCGGGCCAGCGCCCGCAGATAGGGGGTGATCTCGGTCAGCAGCCGGTGATAGGCGGCCCGGTCGCCGCCCTGGGTCGCGACCATCAGCGCCGACCAGCCGACATCCGGCGCCGCGCCGGACGGGCTATTCTCGTCGGGCGGGCTCATGGCAGCGGGCGGCAGGGCAATCCGGACATCGGCGCGAGACTAGGGCCGCGCCCGATGGCAGGCGAGCGAATTTTCCGTCATGTTTGCCCCGCGCTAGCGGCTGCAGGAGGCGGCCAGTCCCAGCAGGCGGTCCTTGAGCTCGGGCGTCGCATCCGGCCGCAGCGCCGGCCACAGGCTCTGGGCCTGGACGCCGTCGACCATGCAGCTGCAATAGGCGTGGCACTGCTCCATGCCGCCGCCCCGCTGCTCGCACTGCACCTGGCAGTCGATCAGTTCTCTGGCCTGATCCGGCCCCGGCGACAGCATCGCCTGCGGGTCGCGGCCGAGGGCCATGCCGACCAGCAGCAGGACGCCGATCAGCACCGGCTGGTGGATCAGATAGACGGCCAGGCTGTGCCGCCCGACCCAGCGCAGCGGCCGGCCCGAGGCACCGCCGTCGATCGTGCCGCCGGGGGTGCGGGCGCGCAGCCACCAGCGGGCCGCGGCAAAGCCCAGCAGCACCGGGCCGAACCAGGGAAACAGCGGCTCGTAGTCGTTGCTGTGCGGCGCCTGGGTGCCGAGCCCGGTCCACAGCAGCCAGGCATGATCGAACAGGGGCGAGCGCCACAGGATCGGCAGCGCGATCACGGCAAGGCCGAGGACGAAGTTCAGGGCCGGCCGCAGCCGCAGGAACAGCAGGCCGAGGATGCTGGCGACGGCGATGCTGTGCAGGATGCCGAAGAAGATGAACTCGTCCGGCATCGCGAACCAGGTGGCGACCGTGACCGCCACCGCGCCGGCCGCCACCTTGTTCAGCCGGATGGCCCAGCGCCGCCAGTCGCGCCCCTGCACATGCCACAGCACCAGGCCGACGCCGACCAGGGCGAGGAAGCTGCCGGCGATCAGGTACCGCGCCGCGATCCAGCCGGCGTCGCCCTGCAGGTCCCAGTCGACGAAGCCGAAGTACCTCAGGTCCCAGGACAGGTGGTAAAGCGCCATCGCCAGCAGCGCCAGGCCGCGGAGCAGGTCGATGACCGGCAGGCGGCCGGCAGGCGCTGGGGTCGGCATCGAGCTCGTGGCTAACCCGGCCGCACGAACACGCCGTCCATGCCGATCAGCCGGGCGGTGCGGCGGTTGAAATAGCCGGCGATGAACAGCGCCGGGACGAAGCCGAGCTCAGCCATGTGCCGGATGCTGTCGAGATAGGATGGCTCGCCGTCATAGACCGGCACGACCGACAGCTCCATCTGCACCGCGGCGATGCGCGGCAGCACGCCGCGTGCGCCGTCCAGCACCCGGCGCTCGGTGCCCTGGGTGTCGATCTTCAGCAGCACCCGGTCGTCCGGCCGGGCGTGGCGGGGGAAGATCCGCTCCAGCCGCGCCTGCGACGCCACCTCGGTGCCGACATAGGCCGAGCCGTCGAGCAGGTCCGCCATCTCGGCGGTGAAGTCGAGCACCGAGCTCATGTCGCTCTCGCCCGAGACCTGCAGCGTGACCGGCGCATCGTTGTCGCCCAGCGCCAGCCGCGACTCGACCGCCCAGTCTGGATCGCCGGCGGCCGCCGCGGTCAGCGCGGCGTGGGCGGCCGACAGCGGCTCGACCGAGACGATCCGCCCGGCATAGCCGCCGCGCCGCAGCCTTTGCGCGTATTGGCCGATATTGGCGCCGACGTCGAACACCAGGGTGATGCCCTGATGCTCGAGCACCCGGATCAGGTTGCGCGTGTCCTTGGAGACCGGCTCGGGCGGAACGGCGTCGCTCATCGGGCCTGCTCGGGGTCAGGAATGCGCCCACTCCCAGTACAGCTTGCGGGCCTTGGCGTAGAGGGGCCCGGGCTGCAGGTGCCGGTCCTCGAGCCGGGTGCAGGGCAGCACCTTGGCGAAGTTGCCGGTCTGGAAGATCTCGTCGGCATCGGCCAGCTCGGCCGGCCGGATCGCGCGCTCGACCACCTCGACCCCGTCATGGCGCAAGAGCTCGATCACCCGCCGGCGGGTGATACCGGCCAGGAAGGTGCCGTTCGCCGCCGGCGTGTGCACGGCGCCGTCCTTGGCCATGAAGATGTTGGCGGTGGCGAATTCGGCGACGTTGCCGATCGGGTCCAGCATCACCGCATTGGTGAAGCCGCGGCTCTTGGCCTGGCGCATGGCGAAGCCGGATTGCGGGTACAGGCAGGCGGCCTTGGCCAGGGTCGGCGCCATCTCCGGCGACGGCCGGCGCAGCCCCTGGGCGAAGCAGGCGCTGTCCTCGCCGGGCTGCGGCAGCGGCGAATCATAGATCGACAGGCAGAAGCGGGTCGCCGCCGGGTCGGGCTCGATCCAGCCGTCCTCGGCCCAGAACATCGGCCGGATATAGACCGCGGCATCGGTCGGGAAGCGGCGCAGCCCCTCGCGGGCCAGCGCCTCGATCTCCTCGGCCGGCAGGGTCGCCTGCAGTCCCATGGACTTCGCCGAGGCGACGGCCCGGACGCAATGGCGGTCGAGATCCGGCGCCACCCCTTCGAAGCCGCGGGCGCCGTCGAAGATGATCGAGGCCATCCAGGCGGCATGGGTCAGCGGCCCCATGATCGGCGGATTGCCCTCCTGCCAGGAGCCGTCGAGGAAGGTCCACGCTTGTCTCGCCATGTCGTCCGTCCGATCCCGCATCGTCTGACGGCGGAGCATAGGCGAGCCGCCGGGCGGCGCCAACACCGCCCGGCAGCTGGTGGCCCAGCCCTGCGCCGGACGCAAGTCCGGCCGGCCGCGGCTACTGGCTCGACCAGACGATGCGGGCCTTCCAGGCCACGTCGGACAGCTTCAGCGACTGCGGCTCCTGGTCACCCGACAGCGGCTTCAGGTCGATCCGATTGGCGCTGATCCGCACCAGCTCGCCGACCAGAAGATCGCCGGCGACCGTCCGCGCCACCACCCGGTCGCCGCGCCGCAGCCCGGCTGCCGGCGAGACGACGATGACATCGCCGTCCCGGTAGATCGGCGCCATGTCGGTGCCGGCGATCTCCAGCGCATAGGCGGTGGGGTCGGACAGGTTGGGGAAGTCCACCTCGTCCCATCCCTTGCCGGCCGGGCGGCCCGCTTCGTCGAACAGCCCGTTGGCGGCGGCCTGGGCACGGCTGACGATGGGAATGCGCCGGGCCGGCAGGCCCGAACCGTCGTCGATCAGCCGCACGAAGGCGGCCATCGAGCTGCCGGTCGCGTCGAGGATCTTGGAGATGCTCTCGGTGGACGGCCAGCGCAGCTTGCCGTCGCTCGATTGGCGCTTGCTAGGATTGAAGGTCGTCGGGTCGAGCCCCGAGCGGCGCGCGAGGCCGGAGGCGGACAACCCGTTGAGCTTGGCGAGACGATCGATCGCCGCCCAGATGTCGGCGTGCTTCAGCATGGGAACTATATCTCCCGGGGGCGTTGTGCCACGTGTAAGAGCGTATCCATTCATGCGCGTATTCATTCATAAAACTTGCATAAAAATGAATATGTTTGTTTTCCTAGAGACTTGTGCTCCCCCATGTTGCATCTCGCCTATTCGACAGACGTGGCCCCCACCACGCCTGGCATTGTACAAGCGACGCGACCTTTGCGCTATGACCCGAAAGGGATAGGAGAGCGAGTAAGGAGGTAGGCTCAGGTTTCCTATGCATGCCCTCTCACCGGTGTGACCATGCGCCTGCGCGTTTCGCCGCGGGACAGTTGTGACAGGCTTGTGTTGGCAGCGGCCTCAGTTGACGCTATCCCTGCGGTCCATGCTCCGTCCCATGATCAAGATCGCGATGCCGGCCTCCCTCATCCGCGTCACCGTTCTGTTCGCCAGCCTCGCCGCGCTGCCCGGCCATGCGGCCACCGTCGACACCATCGCCAGGCAGGCGATCCTGATCGACACCACCACCGACACGGTGCTGATGGAAAAGGCCGCGGACGAGCGCATGCCGACATCGTCAATGAGCAAGATGATGACGGCCTATCTGGTCTACGACGCGCTGCGGGACGGCCGGATCACGCTCGACACCAAGTTCCCGGTCAGCAAGAAGGCCTGGCAGACCGGCGGGTCGAAGATGTTCGTGCAGATCAACGACACCATCCGGGTCGAGGATCTGCTGCGCGGCCTCTTGATCCAGTCCGGCAACGACGCCGCCGTGGTGCTGGCCGAGGGACTGGCGGGGTCGGAGACCGCCTTCGCCGACCGCATGAACGAGATGGCGAAGACGCTGGGCATGAACAGCAGCCACTTCGTCACGTCCAACGGCCTGCCCGACCCGGAGCATTACTCGACCGCGCGCGACCTGGCGATCCTGGCCGAGCGGATGATCTCGGACTTTCCGCAATACTACCGCTACGACAGCGAGCGGGAGTTCACCTGGAACAAGATCAAGCAGGGCAACCGCAACCCGCTCTTGTACCGCGACATGGGCGTGGACGGCATCAAGACCGGCCACACCGATTCCGGCGGCTACGGCCTGACCGCCTCGGGCGTTCGCGACGACCGGCGGCTGGTGCTGGTGGTCAACGGGCTGCCCAGCATGCAGTCCCGCGCCGATGAAGGCGCCCGCCTGCTGGAATGGGGCTGGAGCCAGTTCCGCCTGTACCCGCTGTTCAAGGCCGGCGCCACGGTCGACGAGGCGACGGTCTGGCTCGGCACCGAGGACAAGGTGCCGGTGACGGTGGCGCACGACCTGGCCATGACCATGCAGCCCGCCGATTTCGACAAGATGACGGTCACCGCCCGATTCCAGGAGCCGATCGAGGCGCCGATCGCCAAGGGCCAGGTGCTGGGCGAGATCGACATCGCCCCGCCGGACGGGCCGGTGCGCAAGGTGCCGCTGGTCGCCGCCCAGGACATGCCGGAGGCGTCGATCTTCCGGGCCTTCGGCATGAAGCTCGGCCTGCTGCTGGGGCTCTGAGCCGCCCGCCTGCGCCCGGGTGAGAGCACCGCGGCGCTTTCGATCAGGCCGGCGTCGCCTTTCGTCAATCAGACCCGCCGCCGCCGCGTAGCATCGCCTGCATTCGAGCCCGTCCGATGAGAGACGGGCCGCAGGCGAGGACCAACCGGCGGATGCCAGCGACCGCGGCCAACCCGACATCCCCGTCCGACCGGACGATCGCGGCGCCCTTGCTGCTGCACCGCGAGGCGGTGCGGGCGGAGTGGACCGACTACAACGGCCATCTGAACGACGGCTACTATGCCGTCATCTTCAGCCACGCCACCGACGCCTTCCTCGAATTCGCCGGCATCGACGCCGCCTACCGGGCGCGCAGTCGCCGCACCGTCTTCACCGGCGAGATGAAGATCCGCTACCGGCGCGAGGCGCATGCCGGCGACGAGGTGGCGGTCGAGACCCGGCTGGGCGCGCTGGATGCCAAGCGCTTCACCCTGCACCACACCCTGCGCCTCGCCGCGGACGGCACCGTGCTGGCCGAGAGCGAGGTGCTGAACCTGTCGATCGATGCGACCATCCCGAAGGTCGCGCCGTTCGAGGCCGAGATCCATGACCGCTTGAGCGAGATCCGCGCCGCCCACGAGGCCGTCGCGGAGGACGAGAAGGGCTGACAACGCCCCGTTCCCATGAGAACAGACAGGAGGCAATGATGAACGCGAGACGTTTCCTTTTCGCCGCCGCGGCGGTCGCCGCGCTGGCCCCGGCCGGTGCGGCCCTGGCCGACGACGCGGCCTGCAAGGCCGTGAAGCTGTCGGATGTCGGCTGGACCGACATCACCTCGACCACCGCCCTGGCCCAGACCGTGCTGACCGGCCTGGGCTACGAGCCGAAGGTCGACATGCTGTCGGTCGCGGTCACCTTCGAATCGCTGAAGAATAATCAGGTGAACCTGTTCCTCGGCAACTGGATGCCGTCGCAGACCGCAATGGTCGAGCCCTATCTGAAGCAGGGCGTCGAGCTGGTCGGCACCAATCTCGACGACGCCAAGGTGACGCTGGCGGTCAACCACGAGGCCTTCGAGGCCGGGGTCAAGGACTTCGCCGACCTGCAGAAGTTCGCCGACAAGTTCGGCAAGTCGATCTACTCGATCGAGCCCGGCTCCTCCGCCAACAAGAACCTGTCGACCATCATCGAGAAGAACGAGTTCGGCCTCGGCGGCTGGAACCTGGTCGAGGCCAGCGAGCAGGCGATGCTGGCCCAGGTCGACCGGGCCACGCGCCGCGGCGAATGGGTGGTGTTCCTGGGCTGGGCGCCGCATCCGATGAACATCAAGTACAAGATCGACTATCTGACCGGCGGCGACGCCTATTTCGGCCCGAATTACGGCGGCGCCACGGTGCGCACCTTGGCCAACCAGAAATGGCTGGACGGCTGCCCGAACGTGAAGAAGTTCGCCACGCAGCTGGTGTTCGACCTGAACACCGAGAACCAGATGATGTCGATGATCCTGGACGGCGGCATGGACCAGAACGCCGCGGCCCGGAAGTGGCTGACCGACAATCCCGAGCTGCTGACCAAGTGGCTCGACGGCGTCACCACCATCGACGGCAAGCCGGGCATCGACGCGGTCAAGGCCTCGCTGAAGAGCAGCTGATCCCAGCGGCGCGGACCGGGGCCGCCCTGCGGCTGCCCCGGCCGCCCGTTCAGTACACCCGTTCTTTCGGCGGGATCGGCGCCACCTCGTTGGACAGCGGCTGCATGTGGACCGGGCGGTGGTCCAGCCGGACCTCTCCCGCCTCGTCCAGCCAGGTCAGGCTGTGCTTCAGCCAGGCCGCGTCGTCCCGCTTCGGATAATCCTCGCGGGCATGGGCGCCGCGGCTCTCGGTGCGGCCGATCGCCGAATGCAGGCTGACCACCGCCTGCTGCAGCATGTTGTCCAGCTCCAGCGCCTCGGCCAGGTCGGTATTGAACACCATCGACCGGTCGGCCAGGCCGAGATCGGCCCGCATCGGGCCGGCCGCCTGCTCCAGCTTCCCGAGCCCCTCCTGCATCAGCGGCCCGTCGCGGAACACCGCGCAGTGCCGCTGCATGATCCGCTGCATCGCCAGCCGGATCTCGCCGGCGCTGGTGCCGCCCTTGGCCTGGCGCACGCGGTCCAGCCGCGCGATCGCCTTGTCCGTCACCGCCGCCGGCAGCGGCGGGTGCGTCTCGCCCGGCCGCAGCGTCGCCACGGCCCGCTGCGCCGCCGCCCGGCCGAACACGATGATGTCGAGCAGCGAGTTCGACCCCAGCCGGTTGGCGCCGTGCACCGACACGCAGGCCGCCTCGCCGATCGCCATCAGCCCGGGCACCACCGTCTCCGGATCGCCGCCGCGCAGCGTCGTCGCCTCGCCATGCAGGTTGGTCGGCACGCCGCCCATGTTGTAGTGCACGGTCGGCAGCACCGGGATCGGCTCCCTGGTCACGTCGACGCCGGCGAAGATCTTCGCCGTCTCGCTGATGCCCGGCAGCCGCTCATGCAGCACGTCGGCGCCGAGATGCTCGAGATGCAGCAGGATGTGGTCCTTCTGCGGGCCGCAGCCGCGACCCTCGTTGATCTCGATCGTCATCGAGCGGCAGACCACGTCGCGCCCGGCCAGGTCCCGCGCCGTCGGGGCGTAGCGCTCCATGAAGCGCTCGCCTTCGGAATTGGTCAGGTAGCCGCCCTCGCCCCGCGAACCCTCGGTGATCAGGCAGCCTGAGCCGTAGATGCCGGTCGGGTGGAACTGGGTGAATTCCATGTCGGCCAGCGGCAGCCCGGCGCGCAGCGCCATGGCGTTGCCGTCGCCGGTGCAGGCATGCGCCGCGGTGCAGGAGAACCAGACGCGGCCATAGCCGCCGGTCGCCAGCACCGTGCGGTGAGCGCGGAACCGGTGCAGCGTGCCGTCCTCGACATTCCACGCCAGGAGGCCGCGGCAGGTGCCGTCCTCGTCCATCAGCAGGTCGAGCGCGACGTATTCGACGAAGAACTCGGTCCGGTGCTCCAGGCATTGCTGGTAGAGCGTGTGCAGGATGGCGTGGCCGGTGCGGTCGGCCGCGGCGCAGGTCCGCCGCGCCATCTGCTTGCCGTAGTCCAGGGTCTGGCCGCCGAAGGGGCGCTGGTAGATCAGGCCGTCGGGCGTGCGCGAGAACGGCACGCCGAACCGCTCCAGCTCCAGCACCGCCGGCCCGGCCTCGCGGCACATGTATTCGATCGCGTCCTGGTCGCCGAGCCAGTCGGAGCCCTTGACGGTGTCGTACATGTGGAAGCGCCAGTTGTCGCCGTCGCCCATGTTGCCGAGCGACGCCGCCATGCCGCCCTGGGCCGCCACGGTGTGGCTGCGGGTCGGGAACACCTTGGTGACGCAGGCGGTCTTCAGCCCGGACGAGGCCATGCCGAGCGCCGCGCGCAGCCCGGCCCCGCCGGCGCCGACGATCACCACGTCGTAGCTGTGGTCGATGATGGTGTAGGACTCGGTCATGACGATGCTCCGGAAGGCCTGGCCCTGACCGTCAGCGCCAGGACGAAGTCGATGGCGAGCGCCAGGGCCGCGGCGGCGCTGCCGACGACGAACAGGATGTGGTAGTCGCCGCCGGTGCGGTCGAACAGGGCGGCCAGGCCGTAGGCCGCGCCGGCCTGGAACAGGGCGAACATCGTGGTCGCCCGGCCCCAGGCGGCGCGCTGCGCCTCGGCGCCATGCGGGATCAATTCGTGGATGCGGCCCAGCACCAGCGGCACGATGCCGGGGGTGAAGCCGCCGATGACGACGCAGGAGACGATGAGCGCCGCCGGGGCTGTGGTGATGGCAGGGATGACCGCCGCCACCGCCTGGATCAGGAAGGCCGCCCGCAGCGCCGGCCGGAAGCCGGCCCGGTCGGCCAGATGGCCGGTCAGCAGCGGCCCGACCACCGCGCCCAGCCCGTACAGCACCCAGTATTGCGACCCGGCCGCGATGCCCTGGCCCAGGCCGCGGGCGATGAAATCGACGACGAAGACCATGTGCGGCACCAGGGCGACCGCGTTGAGGCCGTATTGCAGCGTCAGGGCAGGGACGGCGGCGGACAGCCGCGGCCGCGCGGCGACCGCCCCGGAGTGGGAGGCGGCGGCGGGATCGCCCTTCGGCCAGTTCGGCCAGGCGACCAGGGTCAACACGCCGGACAGCGCCGCCAGCCCGAGCCAGCTCTCGCGCAGGCCCTGCTGCAGCAGCAGCGGCACCAGCGTACCCGAGGCGGCGATGCCGAGGCCAACGCCGGCGAAGATCACGCCGCCGACCAGGCCGCGCTTGCCCGGCGCCGTGTGCGGCAGGATGGCCGAGGCCGCGAGCACCATGATGACGCCGCCGCTGAGCCCGGCCAGGAACCGCCAGGCGAAGAACCAGGCGAAGGTAATCGGCATGGCGCAGGCGAGGCAGGACAGGGTCGCCAGCACCATGGTGCCGCGCAGCGCCCGGACCGCGCCGGTGCGGGCTGCCAGCGGCCGCGCCGCCAGGGCGCCGGCCAGATAGCCGGCCAGGTTGGCGGCGCCGAGATAGATCACGTCCGAGGGGCTGAACCATTGCGCGGCGATCAGCGCCGGGATCAGCGGGGTATAGGCGAAGCGGGCCAGGCCGAGCCCGACCAGCGAGGCGCAGAGCCCCGCGGCGGCGAAGCGCCAGGCCTGACCGGGCTCCCGCGCGGGGGAATGGGCGTGGCCGTGGGAACCGGGCCGGTGGGGTGTCGCGCTCATGACCAAAAGCTAGGCGCGCCGCCCCAGCAGAAGGAGTGATTAGTTCAGATGGAAGCCATCACGCCCGGCGATGGCCTTGCACCAACGCCAGCGGCTCCGCCCTCCGGGCCGCAGGGGATGGCCGCGCAATCCGCAGGAAGGCAGACAGGGCGCTGGAGGGGTGCGCGTCGATGCGCCGGACGAAGACGGTGTCGACCCGCTCGGTCCAGGCCGGCGGGCGGAAGGCCTTGATCCGCCGGTCGCGCAGGGCCTGGGTGACCACACCCTTCGGCAGCAGCGAGATCCCCATGCCGGCGGCGACGCAGCCGATGATGCCGTCCAGCGTGCCGATCTCTATCACCTTGACCTTGACGATGCCCTGGGCCGCCAGGACGCTCTCCAGCCGCTGCCGATAGGCGCAGTCGGAGCGGAAGGCGACGATCTTCAGCCCGGCCAGGGTCCCGAGGTCGTCGAGATCCGTCACCGACGGCGCGGCGATGATCGCCATCTCCTCGGCGAAGATGGTCTCGGCTTCCAGCTCCGGATGGTCGACCGGCCCGGCGACGAAGGCGCCGTCCAGCTCGCGCGCGATCACCGCCCGGGTCAGCCAGGGCGTGGTGCCCGTGGTCAGCGACAGGTCGACATCGGGATGGGCCTGGGTGAAGGCGGCCAGCACATCCGGCAGCCGCAGCCCCGCCGTGGTCTCCATGCTGCCGATCGACAGCGGCCCGCGCGGCGTGCCGTCATCCTGCGCCGCCCGCTTGGCCTGGCGGATCAGGTCGGCGATCTGCACCGCGAAAGGCCGCAGGCGCTGCCCGGCCGCGGTCAGGACGACGCCGCGGCTGTGCCGCTCGAACAGCGCCAGGCCCAGCTCCTCCTCCAGCGCCCGGATCCGGGCGGTGACGTTGGACTGGACGGTGTTGAGCTCGGCCGCCGCCCGGCCGATGCCGCCGGTCCGGGCCACCGCCTCGAACACCCTGAGATCCTTGTCGTTCACGATGCGCGCCCTGTGCGTGCCGTCCGGGCTGGACGCACCGATTGTAGCGGAGGATCCGGCCGTCCGGCGACATGGACTCGTGATTACCAAAACGTAAGTACGCCGCCACCACCCTTGCTTCTACTCTCTTGGCCGGGTCAAACGCCCGCGGCACCGTTTCGGCGTGCAACGGTCCGGCGGGAGCAAAGCTCTCTCGGCGTGGTCCAGCCCGTCACGCCAGCGATCCGCTGCCCGAGAGCCTGCCCATGCAGATCCATCTGATCGAAGACGACACCGAGACGGCCCAGCACATCATCGGCGCCCTGCACGAAGCCGACCACACGGTCGAGCACAGCGTGACCGGGGCCGACGGGCTGGCCCGCGCCGCCGCCGCCCGCCAGGGCTGCGGCCCGCGGCTGCTGATCATCGACCGCATGCTGCCCGACATCGACGGCATCACCCTGGCCCGCCGGCTGCGCGGCGAAGGCAACACCGTGCCGATCCTGTTCCTGACCACGCTGGGCGGGGTCAGCGACCGGGTCGAGGGGCTGAACGCCGGCGGCGACGACTACCTGGTCAAGCCCTTCGCCCTGGCCGAGCTGCTGGCCCGGATCGAGGCCCTGACCCGCCGCGCCGGCACCGTCACGGTCGAGACCGGGCTGCGCGTCGCCGATCTCGAGATCGACCTGCTGAAGCGCACCGCCACCCGGGCCGGCCAGGCGATCGACCTGCAGCCGCGCGAGTTCAAGCTGCTGGAATACCTGATGCGGCACTCCGGCCAGATCGTCACCCGTAGTATGCTGCTCGAGCATGTCTGGGAGTTCCATTTCGAGCCGCAGACGACGGTGGTGGAGACACATATCAGCCGTCTGCGCGGCAAGATCGACCGCGGCTTCGACGCGCCCCTGCTCGACACCGTTCGCGGCGTTGGATACTGCCTCCGTGATCCTGGCTAGGCTTGTCCGCACCGCGACGTTCCGGCTGGCGGCCGGCTTCGCCGCGCTGTTCAGCGTCTCGATTATCGTGGTGTCCAGCATCGTCTATGTGGCGATGACGCGCTATTCCGACCAGCAGATCGACCTCTCGATCAGCGCGGAGGTGAAGACCATCCGCGATTCGCTGGCCGGCGCCTCCGCCCCCGAGATCGTCAAGGCGATCAACGACCGCCTCACCGACATCGACCCGGACTATTTCTACTACGCGCTGCAGGATGCCGACGGCGGCGTGCTGGCCGGCAACCTGCGGCCGCTGCCGGCCGTGACCGGCTGGGCCGACATCCCGCTGAGGACGACCGACGGCGACGGCAACCGCGAGCGCCACACCATCCGCGGCCTCGGCGTCGACCTGACGCCGGAGCTGCGCCTGTTCATCGGCCGCGACACCCACGACCTGGACGAGCTGCAGGAGGGCATCACCAGCTTCTTCCTGGCCGGCGCGGCGGCGACGGTGCTGCTGGCGCTGGCCAGCGGCCTGGTGCTGAGCGCCCGTTTCCTGCGCCGGGTGGAGGCGGTGAACGTCGCCGCCCGCCACATCATGGACGGTCACCTGGACGAGCGGGTGCCGAGCCGCGGCAAGGGGGCCGACGAGTTCGACCGTCTGGCCGCCAACCTGAACGCCATGCTGGACCGCATCCAGCAGCTGATGCAGGGGCTGCACCAGGTCTCCAGCGACATCGCGCACGACCTGCGCACGCCGCTGTCGCATATGCGCCAGAGGCTGGAGCTGGCCCGGCTCAAGGCCGCCTCGGCCGCCGACTACGATGCCGCGGTGGAGCGGGCCGTGGCCGATATCGACGGCATCCTCGGCGTCTTCGCGGCGCTGCTGCGGATCGCCCAGATCGAGGCCGGCGCCCGGCGCGAGGGCTTCGCCCCGATCGACCTGTCGGGGGTGTTCGAGACCATCATCGACACCTACGGCCCGGTCGCGGACGATTCCGGGCATCGGCTGACCGGCACGGTCGCGCCCGCCCTGCGGATCCGCGGCGACCGCCAGCTCTTGACCCAGATGCTGGCCAATCTGGTCGAGAACACGATCCGCCACACCCCGGCCGGGACCGGGATCACGGTGTCGCTGGCGCCGGGCCCCGACGGCCCGGTCGGACACGTGCGCGACACCGGCCCCGGCATCCCGGAGGCGGCGCGGCAGAAGGTATTCCAGCGCTTCTTCCGGCTCGACGCCAGCCGGATGACCCCGGGCAGCGGCCTCGGCCTCAGCCTGGTGGCGGCAGTGGCCCAGCTGCACGAGATCCGGCTGGCGCTGGCGGACAACGGTCCCGGCCTCGCGGTGACCCTGGATTTCAGCGAAGCGGCCAAGCCCGCGCCGCCGGCGAAGCCCGGGGCGGAAGGCCGGCGCCCCCGCCCAGCGGCCGGCATCGGCTCCGCCCCGGCGCCGCTGCGTCGCCCGTAGCCACGCCGCCGCACCGGAGATATGCTCCTAACGCACTGGATGGCCGGGCTTTTCCGGCCGCCCGACCGGAATGGCGATGCATTTCACCGGCGATAGCCTGTCCCATTCGCTGCTGTCCGGCCACGACCACTGGCTGGTGGCCCTGGCCATCCTGGTCGCGGTGCTCGCCTCCTCCGTCGCCTTCGATCTCGGCCAGCGCATCCGAGTCGCCCGCGGCGCGGCGCGGCTGCTGTGGCTGGCCGGGGCCGCCGTGGCCATGGGCGGCGGCATCTGGTCGATGCATTTCATCGCCATGCTGGCCCTGCACCTGCCGGTCGGCTTCGCCTACGACCTGCCGCTGACCCTGCTGTCGCTGCTGATCGCCGCAGTGGCGACCGGCGCCGGCTTCGCCGTGGCCGCGCTCGGCCGGGCGGCGCCGGGCGCGACCGCGCGCGGAGACCGGGCGACCCCGCTGCCGTTGCTGGCCGGCGGCCTTTGCCTGGGGCTCGGCATCGCCGGCATGCACTATGTCGGCATGGCCGCGATCCTGGCCCCCGGCCGCATCGTCTACGACCCGGTCGCCGTGGCCGGGTCGGTGCTGGTCGCCCTGGTCACCGCCACCACGGCGCTGCATCTGGCGCTGTCCGATATCGGGCGCGTCCGGCGGATCCTGGCCGCCCTGGTCATGGGGGCCGCGATCAGCGGCATGCATTTCATCGGCATGGCGGCGGCGCGGTTCGTCCCCGACCCTGCCGTACACACCGAGGTCGCCGGCGTCCCGGTGCCGCCCGCGATCCTGGCCGGGCTGATCGCCGCGGCCGCCATCGTCGTCTTCGCCCTGGCCGTGATCGCCGCCCGGCTGGACCGCCAGATCTCGGAGCTGCAGGCCCAGCGCCGGCTCGACATGCTGGACGAGCGCCATGCCGCCACCCTGAACGCGCTGCCGATGCCGCTGGCGCTGATCGACGAGCGCGGCACCATCCTGACCGCAAATCCGCCCTGGCAATGGCCGGGCGAGCGCGAGCGCTTCGTCGGCGGCGGCTCCCGCCCCGGCGACGACTATTTCGCGCTGTGCGGCGCCGCCGGCGCGGCGGGCGCCGAGGTGCGGGTGCATCTGGCCGGCGTGGTCCAGGGCATCCGGCCGGCGGCCCCGGTCGAGTACATGATCGGCGCCGTGGCCGCCGGCCGGACCATCCGCCTGCTGGCGGCCCCGATCGCCGAAGGCCGCGCCGCCGGTGCCGTGGTCGCGCATCTCGACATCACCACCGAGCGGGTGGCCGAGCAGCGCATGCGCGAGGCGATGCGGACGGTCGAGGCGGCGGACAACGCCAAGACCACCTTCCTGGCCCATATGAGCCATGAGCTGCGCACGCCGCTGAACGCCATCCTCGGTTTCTCGGAGCTGATCCGGGACGCCCATCTCGGGCCGCTGCCGGAGCGCTATCGCGGCTATGCCGAGGACATCCACCGCTCGGGCCAGCACCTGCTGGCCCTGGTCAACGACGTGCTGGACCTGTCGCGGGTCGAATCCGGCCGGCTCGAGCTGCAGCCGGAGCCCATCGACCTGGGCAGCGAGATCCAGGACGCGGTCAGCCTGGTGGCACAGCGCGCCGAGGCGCACCGCATCACCATCGAGCAGCGCGTGGCGCGCGACCTGCCGCTGCTGACCGCCGACCCGCTGCGGCTGCGCCAGATCCTGATCAACCTGCTGACCAATGCGGTGAAGTTCACGCCCGACGGCGGCCGCGTCACGATCGAGGCGGCGGCGGTGGCGCGGTCGGTGCGCATCAGCGTGGCCGACACCGGCATCGGCATGACCGAGCAGGAGATCGCCCTGGCGCTGGAGCCCTTCCGCCAGGCCCGCAAGCTGTCACGCCGGCCGCGCGAGGGATCGGGTCTGGGCCTGCCGCTGGCCAAGGCGCTGGTCGAGAGCCATGGCGGCATGCTGATGATCGACAGCACGCCCGAGATCGGCACCCGCATCACCCTGCTGCTGCCGACCGGCACCGAGGCCGTGGGCGACGAGGCCGGCGGCGGGGCCGTGATCGAGCCCCAGCCGCTCAGCCTCGGCCGACCGGTCAGTCGGCGACGTTGACCATCGCCTGGAACACCCGCCACGCGACCTCGACCGTGACACCGCCCGCCCGCGCGCCCGCCGCGAGCATGCCGGCGGTCGGCTTGGTCGGCACGGTGGAGATGCCGGGGTCGCCCATCGCCGTCACCATGTCGAGGGCATAGGACATCGGCGTCTTCAGCTCGAGAACCGCCAGGTTATCCGTCATCGCAATGTCGCCCATTTGGGCTTCTCCCCTGAGTTCAATGCCAACCAACGGTGCAAGGGCCGTGCCAAATGGGGGAACCGGCGCCGATGGCATGGGGTGAGGGATGAGACTCGGGTCATATGGGTAAAAATGGATGTTTATTTCTGAAATCGTCAAAACGAAGCAACATTGCATCTGTGACACTTTTTGAACCTGTTCCCACACTCGCAATTTGCAACGCGCAGCCACATACGATTCGCATTCTGCAACGCTTATGATCCACCGATCGGACCCCGCGATTGACGGGCGGGGACCGCTTCCCTAGGGTTCGCCCGCCATGACCATCTTCAAGATCTGCAGCGCCGCGGAATGGGCGGCGGCCGAGGCCGCCGGTGCCTATCGCGGCTCCGCCGTCGACCACCGGGACGGCTTCATCCACTTCTCGACCGCCGAACAGGCCGAGGAGACCGCGTCCCGCCACTTCGCCGGCCAGGACGGGCTGGTGCTGGTGGCGGTGGACCCGGCGGCGCTGGGCGACGCCCTGCGCTGGGAGCCGTCGCGCGGCGGCGCCCTGTTCCCGCATCTCCATGCCGAGCTGCCGCTGACCGCGGTGCGCGGCGTGGCGCCGCTGCTGCTGGTCGACGGCCGCCACGTCTTCCCGCCGCAGCTGTTCCCGACCGTCGCCAGGTGAGCCGCCTCTTCGCCCTGGCCGCGCCGGTGCTGAAGGCGCTGCCGCCGGAGACCGCACACCGGGCCACCATCACTGCGTTGAAGCTCGGCCTCGGGCCCATCGTCAGAGAGCCCGACGACCCGGTGCTGGCGGTGACGCTGTGGGGCCGGCGCTTCGCCAACCCGATCGGCCTCGCCGCCGGCTTCGACAAGGATGCCGAGGTGGTGGACCCGATGCTGCGGCTGGGCTTCGGCTTCGTCGAGATCGGCAGCGTCACGCCGCGGGCCCAGCCCGGCAACCCCCGGCCGCGGGCCTTCCGGCTGCCGGACCAGCAGGCGCTGATCAACCGCTACGGCTTCAACAACCGCGGCCATGCCGCCGCCGTGGCCCGGCTGGAGGCGCGGCGGCTCAACGGCGCTGCCGCGCCCGGCCTTCTCGGCATCAATGTCGGCCGCAACAAGGACAGCCGCGACCCGGATGCCGACTATGCCGCCGGCATCCGCGCCTTCGCCCGGCTGGCCGACTACCTGGTCGTCAACATCTCCTCGCCCAACACGCCGGGCTTGCGGGCGATGCAGAGCCGCGAGCCGCTGCAGCGCCTGCTGGCCGCCGTCACCGCGGCGCGGGCCGACGGTACGGCGCGGCCGCCGATCCTGGTCAAGATCGCCCCCGACCTGACGCCGGAGGACCTCGAGGACGTCGCCGAGGTGGCGCTGGCCGCCGGCATCGACGGGTTGATCGTGTCCAACACCACCATCGCCCGCCCGGCCGGGCTGCCGCCGGATCTGGCCGGCGAGCCCGGGGGCTTGAGCGGCAAGCCGCTGATGCAGCCTTCGACCGCGGTGCTGCGGCGGATGGCGAAGCTGGTGGCCGGCCGGCTGCCGCTGGTCGGCGTCGGCGGCGTGGCCAGCGGCGCCGACGCCTATGCCAAGATCCGCGCCGGCGCCAGCCTGGTGCAGCTGTACACCGCCCTGGCCTATCGCGGCCCGGGCCTGGTCGGCGAGATCAAGCGCGATCTGGCCGGCCGGCTGCGCGCCGACGGCTTCCGCTCGGTCGCCGAGGCGGTCGGCGCCGATCGGCATTAGCCCGGGCGAGGTCAGGCAGACAAACCGTCCGGGCGCATCGAACCGCCGAGGCGCTATCTCTCCTCCCGGACTGGACCTGTCGATGCGAGACCGTTTCGGAACACCAAACACCGTCATTGCGAGCGCAGCGAAGCAATCCAGGGCCAGTGCGAACCGGCCCCTGGATTGCTTCGTCGGCTTCGCCTCCTCGCAATGACGGCGAGGGACGGGATCAACTGCTGTCGAGCATGATCGAGGTCGAAGGCGAGGGAACGGCGGAGGCGGACCAGATCGGGCAGCCTCAGGAGCCGTCCGCCACGCCTGACTGCACATTCAGGATGAAGTCGCGCATCAGCGCCGCGCATTCCCGATGGTGCGTCTCGAGGAGGAGATGGGCCGCGTCGTAGACATGCATGTCCAGCCGGTCGAGCTCGCGGGCGTAGGCGAGCACCTCGTCGATCTCGAAATACGGGTCGTGCCGGCCCCAGAGCAGCAGCGCAGGCGGTTGACGATCGCGATGATAGGCCGCGATTTCGGGGAACCGGGCGACATAGGACCCGTAATCGGCGAAGATGCGGAACTGGATCTCCACGCGTCCCGGCCGGCTCATCCGCTCCCAGTCGAGGTGCCAGCCATCCGGCGCGAACAGCGGCTCGAGCCGGTCGGGGATGTCGCCGACATAGGTATGGCGGACTCCCCTGAAGTTCAGCCATTCGGGAAGCTTTGCGCGGTTTTCGGGCGTGGGATCGGCCCAATAGGCCTTGCTCCCGTCCCAAGCCGGGCCCAGGCCCTCCTCATGGGCACTGCCGTTCTGGATGATGAGCCCCAGCACGCGGTCGGGGCGTGCCAGCGCCAGGGCGTAGGCGACGGGCGCCCCGAAATCATGGACGTACAGGAAAAACCGCTCCAGCCCGATCTCGCGCGTCAATGCGTCGATCGTCCGGGCCATGGCCTCGAACGTATACGGGTAGTCGCCCGGCGCCTCGGTGAAGCCGAAGCCGGGCAGGTCGGGCGCCACGACGCGTGTCACCTCGGCCAGCGGGCCGATGACGTCGCGGAAGCTGTAGGACGAGCTGGGTTGACCGTGCAGCAGCAGTACGCCGCACGCCCCGTGCCGCCCCGCCTCGCGATAGAACAGGGTCACCCCGTCGACCTCGATCATGCGATGCCTGGTCCTGTGAACGTCCAGCATAGACGCCTCCCTTGATCTGCCCGGATCGCCCCGCAGATGGCGCGCGCCGCGCTTCGCGCTGTCACGATGCGCCAAAACCGGATATCGATGTGATAGCAGTTAGAATTCTCTAACCGCATAACGCCAGTTCAGCGGTGGAGTTCCATGCCGGACGACGGGGATACAGTGTGGCTGCCCGAGCATTTCATCGGCGGGCACGCCGCGCTCGACCTTGCCAATGCCGTTTTCGACAGGCGGATCCCCGCGCGGGACAACGAGCTTCTGAAATCGGCCAGGGATGTCGGCGGTTGGCTCCGCGCAGCGGGCCTGGCCGACGACGGTCAGGCGCAGGCGGTTGCCGGTGCCGCCGACGCCGCGCTGGTCGAGCGGGTCCGGGAGGTCAGGGAGGCGTCATACGCCGTTTTCGCGGCGCGCGCCGCCGCCAGATCGCCGCCGGCGGAGGCGCTTGGCCTGCTGTTCCTGCGCGCCGCGACCGGGCTCTCGGCCGGACCGCTCGAACTGTGCGGGACAAGGCTGGAGCTCAACGCCGTCCAGTGGCAGGCCCCCGAGGCGGTCGCCGCCTTCCTGGCCCTGCTGTCGGTCGAAGCCTTCTTCACCCTGCCCGACGACAGGCTCCGCTCCTGCCCTCGCTGCGGCTGGCTCTTCGTCGATACGTCCCGTGGCGGAAAACGCCGCTGGTGCAGCATGCGAACCTGCGGGAACCGCGAAAAGGCATCGCGCCACCATGCGCATGCGCATCCGGAATCGGGACGCGGTCGAGATGGCGGCCCCGGCCGAATGAAACGCCTCCTCAATGCGCCGTGAAGCCGCCGTCGACCGCGAGGGCGTGACCGATCACGAAAGTGGAGCCGGAACTGCACAGCCACAGGACGGCGTCGGCAATCTCCTCGGCCCGCCCGAGCCGCCCGATCGGCTGATCGCGGAGGATCTCCTTGATCGCATCCGCCTGTGTCGCGAGCATGCCGGAGACCATCGGCGTGTCGAACGTGCCGGGGCAGACCGCATTGATGCGGATGCCGCGCGGCGCGTATTCCAGGGCGGCGCTCCGGGTCAGCCCGATCACGCCGTGCTTGGAGGCGTGATAGGCGGCCCGGCCCGGCAGCCCGACCAGCCCGCCGAGCGACGAACAATTCACGATCGCGCCACTGCCCTGATCCCGCATCTGGCGCAGCTCGTGCTTCATGCAGGCCCAGACGCCGCGCAGATTGACGGCATTGACCCGCTCGAAATTCTCCAGCGGCTCGTCGGCGGCGTCGCTCGGCGGCACCTGGATGCCCGCATTGTTGAACGCGGCGTCGAGGCGCCCGAACGTCGCCACGGTCTCTTGCACCATGGCCGCGACCTGCGCCTCGTCCGAGACGTCGCAGACCACCGCCAAGACCCTGCGGCCGTCCGCCTCGAGCGCCTCCGCGGCGCCGCGGACGGCATCCGCGTTCACGTCGGACAGGACCACGGCCGCCCCGGCTTCCGCGAAAGCCTGGGCGGTGGCGAGGCCCATTCCGGACGCCGCGCCGGTGACCAGCGCCACCTGCCCGGTGAAATCATAGGTGACAGACATCGGATCTTCTCCTCGGGAAGGTGCCGGAGCATCAGGACGCCGCCGACGGCCAGGAGATGGGAACCGGGGCGGAAACGATTAGCGCCGCGAAACCGCAAGGGCCTATTAGGCCGGCTGATGAATGACGGGCAGCTGTGATGACCCGGCCCGCTCCGCCTACCCGCCCGGCCGGTAGCGCAGCCCGTCCAGCACGAGGCGCAACAGCCGGCCGGCGCGCTGGCGCCAGTCGGGCTGGCCGGCAATCGACCAGATGCCGGCGGCCGCCGCCAGCAGCACATCGTCGGGGTCGGCGTCGCCCCGGATCGCCCCGGCCCTGGCGGCGGCGTCGAGCAGCAGCGCCATCGCCTGCCGGATCCGCGCCTTGGTCTGGGCCATGCCTTCGGAATCGGATTCCCGCGCCCGGGTCAGCACCTCGGCCATGCCGCGCTTGGCCGCGATCATCGCGGCGTAGCGGTCCATCCAGTCGACCAGGGCGAGCTCGGGCGGGCGGTCGCGCAGCAACGTCTCGGCGGCATCGCACAGCCGGTCGACCTCGTTGCGGTACACCGCCTCGACCAGCGCCTCGCGGGTCGGGAAGTGACGGTAGAGCGTGCCGATGCCGACCCCGGCCCTGGCCGCCACGGCCGACAGCGTGACCTCGCCCTCGGCTGCGCCGAACAGCGCCGCCGCCGCGTCCAGCAGCCGGTCCCGGTTGCGCCGGGCGTCGGCGCGCGCGCCACCGGTCTCCTGCCCGTCCATGCCATCCGCCGCCGTCACGCCGCCCGCCTCCGTCCAGCCGTCGCCATCATGCATCATATGGGGCGCCGGTTGAAAACGGAGGAGCCTCCGATTAGATAAGGGAAACGGAGGACCCTCCGTTTTCTATCCCGACGAGGACGACATGAAGGTCTGGTTCATCACCGGCACGTCGAAAGGGCTCGGCCGGGCCTGGGCGGAAGCGGCGCTGGCCCGCGGCGACCAGGTCGCGGCGACGGCCCGCGACATCTCCGGCCTGTGCGGCCTGGTGCATGAGTATGGCGCCCAGGTCGCGCCGATCCGGCTGGACGTGACCGACCGGGCGGCGGTGTTCGCCGCGGTGGCGACGGCCAAGGAGAGGTTCGGCAGGCTGGACGTGGTGGTCAACAACGCCGGCTACGGGCTGCTCGGCGCGGTCGAGGAGGTCAGCGAGGCGCAGGCCCGGGTGCAGATCGAGACCAACCTGTTCGGCGCCCTGTGGGTGACCCAGGCGGCGCTGCCGATCCTGCGGGCCCAGGGGTCGGGCCACATTATCCAGGTGTCCTCGGTCGGCGGCGTCAACGCCTTTCCGATGCTGGGCCTGTACCACGCCTCGAAATGGGCGCTGGAGGGGATGAGCCAGGCGCTGCAGGGCGAGCTGGCCGGCACCGGCGTCAAGGTCACGCTGGTCGAGCCTGGCGGCTACGCCACCGAATGGAAGGGATCGTCGATGGAGCAGGCCGAGCCCATCGCCGCCTATGACGAGATCCGCGCCGGGCGGCTGGCGCGGTGGCGCGACGCCGAATTCGCCGATCCGGCCGCCAGCGGCCCTGCCATCCTGCGCATCGCCGACGCCGCCGAGCCGCCGCTCAGGGTGTTCTTCGGCCCGCATAATCTGGAGCTGACGCGGGCCGAATACGAAAGGCGCCTCGCCGGCTGGGAGCAGTGGCAGGACGTCGCCCGGCTGGCGGTGGGCCGCTGAGCGCCTGAAGCGGAGTGAATTGGGGTCAGGTCACGCCGTGCATTCGGCGGCTGACAGGATGCGAGCGTCTTCGCACTGCCTCTCCCGCCTGGCGGGACCCTTGCACAACGCCCCATCCCTTGCCGTCATTGCGAGGAGGCGAAGCCGACGAAGCAATCCAGGGGCCGGTGCGCACCGGCCCCTGGATTGCTTCGCTGCGCTCGCAATGACGGTGTTCGGGATTCCGAAAAGGGCTCGCCTGGCGGGACCTTTGCGGAATTCGATCACCTGAACCGACATGTGCGTTCCATTCTCCCCTCCCCTCGCGGGAGGGGGCTAGCGGACAGGAGGATCGCCGTCAGGTTCCCCCCTCGCGCGGACCAGGCCCGAAGCACGCGATCAGCATCTCGGTCAGCACCCGAATCTTGCGCGTGGGATGCTGGCCCGGCGGGCGGACCACGAAGACCCCTGCCTCAGGCATTGGATACCGCGTCAGGATCGGCACCAGTTCGCCAGCCTTCACATGAGCGTCGGTAACGCCGTTGGGAAGACAGGCAATGCCCAATCCCGCCACCGCGGCGGAAAGCAGGGCACTGCCATTGTCGGTCTTGAACCGGCCCTGCGGGCGGATGGTGATCCTTTTGTCGCCATCCATGAAATGCCAGCTCTCATTGATTTGCGTGATCGCCTCGTGGGCGAGGAGTTCGCGCGGCGTCTCCGGCGCTCCGTGCCTGCGGATATAGCTCGGGCTGGCAACGGGCCTGGCATGGATCGGTCCGACGCGGCGGGCGATCAGGTTGGAATCCGGAAGATATCCGATCCGTATCGCGCAGTCGTAGCCTTCCGAGATGAGATCGACGAAGCGATCGCTATAACAGGTATGGATTTCAAGCCGGGGATGGCGCCGCCCCATCTCCGCGATCACGGGCGCCAGGTGGGTCGGGCCGAAGGTGAGCGGCGCCGCGACCCGAAGCCGGCCGCGGAGCTCACCGGCGGGCAGGATCATCTCCTTCGCGTTGTCGATCTCGGCGCAGACCCGCGCGGCAGAGTCTCGGAAGGCGGTCCCGGCCTCCGTCAGTGCGGCGCCCCGCGTCGTTCGCGCAAGTAGCTGGACGCCGAGATCCGCTTCGAGCCGGGCGAGCCGCCGGCTGACGATCGATTTCGAGACGGCCAGACGGCGCGCAGCAGGCGAGACACCCCCGGCATCGGCAACCTCCACGAAGGTCCGCAACTCTTCGATGTCCATTCGCCGTTCCCCGATGCGCGACACAGCGTGTCTTGAAGGCGGACTACCGCGTCAAAGGGGAGAATGGCAATGCTCTGCCCAGGCAACGCGCCTCCTGGCACGTGTCTCAGCGAGCCCTCCCCTCAAACGGCACAGAAGATCATCATGAGCTTTCGCAACGGCCTCGACTCGCTTCTCCGTCCCGAAGATTCGGTCCTCGTCCTGATCGACCATCAGCCTTTCCAGCTCGCGAACGTCAACAGCCATGACCCGCAAACCGTGGTCAACAACACGGCGGCCCTTGCGAAAGCCGCCAAGGCCTTTCGCGTGCCGACCATCATTACCAGCGTCATCGCCGATCGCGGCGGCTTCATCTTTCCGCAGATCACCGAAGTCTTCCCCAGCCAGGAGGTGATCGATCGCACCACCCTCAACACCTGGGAAGACAAGAAGGTCGTCGACGTCGTGAAAGCGACGGGCCGCAAGCAGCTGATCATCGCAGGCCTCTACACCGAGATCTGCGTCGCGATGCCGGTGATCCATGCTCTTGGCGAGGGCTGGGACGTGACGGTGGTCACCGATGCCTGCGGCGCGGTTTCCTTCGAGGCCCATGAGGTCGCCATCCAGCGCATGATTGCCGGCGGCGCCAATGTGATGACGTGGCTGGCACTTGCGTCCGAATGGCTGCGCGATCATGCGCGGACCGAGCACACCGCCGAGTTCGTGGAGGTGCTCAAGCAGCATGCGGCGGGCATCGGCATCGCCTTCCTGTGGGAGCAGCAGCTGCTCAACACCCCGGTGGAGACCCTGCGGAGCGCCGGCTTCTGATCCGGACGGGGTGGCGAGGTTCCGCGCTTCGCCACCTTCCCGCGCACAGGAGAATGATCGTCGCCGAAGGCGATGATCCCGCCCAACTCATCCCGCTCTACCCGCCGGCCAGGCGCTGCTGATAGACGGCGAGATGGGTCGCAGCCAAGGCCAGCAGCGGGGTGTCGATGCCGGCGGCGCGGCCGCGGGCCAGCAGGTCGCCGATGATCTGGTCGGCCTCGATCGGGCCGCCCTGCTGCAGGTCGCGGTACATCGACGAGGTGTGGCCGGCTCCCGGCTCGGTCAGCATGGCCCGGGTGCTGGCCAGGAAGGCGACGTCCGGCCGGGTCCCGACCGCGCCGACCACCGCCACCACCTCGTCGAGGAAGCGGCCGGCGAAATCGGCGCCGCCGGGCGCAGCCACGACCTCGCCGGTGCTGCCGCGCATCAGGCAGGTGATGCCGCCCAGCGCCGCCAGCATCACCCATTTCTGCCACATCTCGCGCTCGATCTCGGGCGTCAGCCGGGCGTCGAAGCCGGCGCCGCGCAGCACCGAATCGAGCCGGTCGGTGCGGGCCGAGGGCGTGCCGTCGCGCTCGCCATAGGCCAGCTCGTGGAACCGGGCGAGCTGCACGATCCGGCCCTCGGCATCGACCGTGCCGGCGATCTTGCAGACGCCGCCGAGCACCGCAGCGGAGCCGAAGCGGGCCGACAGCAGGTCCATGTGCCGCATGCCGTTCAAGAGCGGCAGGATCATCGTCTCCGGACCGACGGCGGGGGCGAAGTCGGCCATCGCCCCGGCCAGGCCGTAGGCCTTCACCGCCAGCAGCACCGCGTCATAGGGGCCCTCGACCGCATCGGCGGTGACCAGACGCGGCGCCAGGACGGCGTCGCCATGCGGGCTGACAATGCGCAGGCCGTCGGCCTGCAGCGCGGCGGCACGGCCGGGCCGCACCAGGAAGGTGACGTCGCGGCCGGCCTGAGCCAGCCGGCCGCCGAAATACCCGCCGGTGGCGCCGGCGCCGACAACCAACACACGCATCGCTTGCTCCGTTCTGCCCGCGGCCCGAGCCCGGGCGGCCATGTCCTTTCCGGCCAAGCTGGGTGCCGTTCCGCCAGATGTAAAGGCGCTGCCTGGGCTGCGAATTGCGGGGGTGGACGGCGCCCTGCCCGGATGCAATGACTCGAATCCTTGTCGGCCCGAGGGGAGATCACCGGTCCATGGATATGCGCGGCATCAACGACATCGGCGCCTCGATCGACGCGGCGGTCGACGCCATCGCCCCCGGCCTGGTCGAGGTGCGGCGCGACATCCACGCCCATCCCGAGATCGGCTTCGAGGTGCAGCGCACCGCCGGCGTGGTGGCGGCCGAGCTCGACAAGCTGGGCATCCCCTACCGCACCGGCATCGGCCGCACCGGCATCGTCGCCGAGATCGAGGGCGGCGCCCCCGGCCCCTGCCTGCTGATCCGCGCCGACATGGACGCGCTGCCGATCCAGGAGATGACCGGCCTTCCCTTCGCCAGCACCGTGCCGGGCAAGATGCATGCCTGCGGCCACGACATCCACACCGCGACGCTGATCGGCGTCGGCGCCGTGCTGAAGGATCTGGCGCCGCGGCTGCGCGGGTCGGTGCGCCTCGTGTTCCAGCCGGCCGAGGAGACGCCGGAGAGCGGCGCCGCCGCGATGATCGCCGACGGGGCGGCGGACGGCGCCGACCTCGCGCTGGCCTTCCACAACAGCCCGACCATGCCGACCGGCGAGTTCGGCTATCTGCGCGGCGCCAGCACTGCGTCGGCCGACACTTTCGACATCACCGTGCGCGGCCGGTCCGGCCATGCGGCGCGGCCGCAGGACGCGGCCGACCCGATCGTCGCCGCCGCCTATCTGGTGACCCAGCTGCAGACCGTGGTGTCGCGGACCATCGACCCGGCCCAGGGCGCGGTGGTGACGGTCGGCAGCATCGCCGGCGGCGCCACCCACAACATCATCCCCGACACCTGCACCCTGCGCGGCACGGTGCGGGCGCGGTCGCCCGAGGCGCGGACGGCGGCCGAGGCGGCGATCCGCCGGATCGTGCAGGGCATCGAGCTGACCCAGGGCGTGACCTGCGACCTCGACTACCAGCTCGGCGTGCCGCCGCTGATGAACGACAACCGCGTGCTGGAGGCGTCGGTGGCCGCGGTGCGGGCGCAGTTCGGCGACGTCGTGCACGAGACCACGCCCGGCTTCGGCGCCGAGGATTTTTCCTTCTTCTCCGAGCGGGTGCCGTCCTTCCATCTGCGGGTCGGCGCCAGCCAGCCGGGACGCCACGACCACCTGCACAATTCCGACTACCAGCCGGACGAGCGCTGCATCGGCCTGGGCGCCGCAGCGCTGGTGCGCAGCGCGGTCGAGCTGCTGTCCTGATCAGGCCGCCGCCTCGCCGCGCAGGAGGCGGATGCGGTCGCGGTCGGCGCTGGTGAAGTCGGGGTCGACATAGATGTGGACGCTGCGGATCAGCGTGCCCGCGAAGTCGAACACGTCGCAGAACCGGCCCTGCGACACCACCCCGTCCGGCCAGTGCACCCCGCCGCGGGTGACGCCGGCCTCGGTGCCCTCGACCACGATGGTGTCGCCGGCGACGATGATCCGCAGGCCGGGGATGTCGTGCTCCAGGCTCTCCAGCTCGGCCGCGAGGCGGGCGCTGAACTCGGCCAGCGCCGCCTTGCCCCGGGTCAGGCCGAATTTCGGGAAGAACAGCTCGACATCCTCGGTGAACAGGTCGAGCCAGGCCGGGTCGCGGCTGTCCGCCCCGCGGAAATAGGCATCGATCACCGTCAGCCGGGCACTCGTCAGGGTCGGATCGGGATCGGTCGGCATCGCGGATCTCCGAATTTCATAATTCTGACTACAGAAACCCTGCCGGCTTGCGCGGCGGGGGTCAAGGGAATTATGTAAATGCAGCTACAGAAAGGGGCGCAGATGGCGACGCGGGGCCGGCCGCGCAGCTTCGACCGCGACGTGGCGCTGCGGCACGCGATCGAGGTGTTCTGGGCCAAGGGCTATGAAGGGGCTCAGCTGGTCGACCTGACCGCGGCGATGGGCATCAACCCGCCCAGCTTCTATGCCGCCTTCGGCTCCAAGGAGGCGCTGTTCCGCGAGGCGCTCGAGCGCTATCTGGCCACCGACGGCGCCCGCAGCCTGCAGGCGCTGGACACGGGCACGACCGCCCGCGACTCCATCCTCGGCATGCTGACGGCGAGCGCCGAGATCGCCCTCGCCTCGCCCGGAGCCCGCGGCTGCATGCTGATCCTCGGCCTGGTCAACGGCCTGCCGGAAAATGACGGGCTGCGCCTGCACCTCGCCGGCCTGCGGCGCGAGACCACCGAGCGGATCCGCCGGCGGTTGCGGCGCGGCGTCGAGGACGGCGACCTGCCGGCCGGCACCGACATCGACGGCCTCGCCACCTTCTTCGGCACGGTGATCCAGGGGCTGTCGCTGCAGGCTCGCGACGGCGCGTCCCGCGAACAGTTGCTGGCCGCCGCCGGCGCCGCGGTGAAGGCTCTGGATTGAGCAGAGACCTCGCCATCGGGCCCGATTTCCGTCACCTTTCTGGGGTGGATTGCAGGAGGCGAGTCGCGCGGCTGCGGCCGCGACCCCCAGCGTGAGGAACAGGCACCGATGATCGAGGCGATGAACCTCGCCATTCTCGTCGCGGCGGGCCTCATTGCGCTCAGCGTCTTCACCAGCCTGATCTCGTTCCGGGTCGGCGCCCCCCTGCTGCTGGTGTTCCTCGCGGTCGGCCTGGGCGCCGGCGAGGACGGCATCGGCAAGATCCATTTCGACGATGCGCCCGGGGCCTATTTCATCGGCAGCGTCGCCCTGGCGCTGATCCTGTTCGACAGCGGCTTCGAGACGCGGCTGCACAGCTTCCGCGCCGCCGCCGCCCCGGCCCTGACCCTGGCCACGGCCGGGGTGCTGATCACCACCGGCATCGTCGCCATCGCCGCCCGCTACGCCTTCGGCTTCGGCTGGTACGAATCGATGCTGACCGGCGCCATCGTCAGCTCGACCGACGCGGCGGCCGTGTTCTTCCTGCTGCGGGTCGGCGGCATCACCCTGCGCGACCGCATGCGGTCGACCCTCGAAATCGAATCCGGCAGCAACGACCCGATCGCGATCTTCCTGACGCTGGCGCTGGTCGAGGCGGCGCGCCTGGGCACCGGGGCGGAGACCCTGACCTGGTCGCTGCTGACCCACTTCACGCTGGAGGCCAGCATCGGCATCGCCATCGGCCTGGCCGGCGGCTTCCTGATCGTGCGGGTGATCAACCGGGTCAGCCTCGACCCCGGCCTGTACCCGGTGATCGTGCTGAGCCTGGCCCTGCTGATCTTCGCCGCCACCGGCATGCTGCACGGGTCCGGCTTCATCGCCGTCTATGTCGCCGGCCTGGTCGCCGGCAACGCCACCCTGCGCGCCGCCGCGCTGATCCGCCGGTTCCAGAGCGGCATGACCTGGCTGGCCCAGATCTGCATGTTCCTGACCCTCGGCCTGCTGGCGACGCCGTCGCAATTCCCCGCCGTGGCCCTGCCGGCCCTGGCCGTGGCCCTGGCCCTGACCTTCATGGCCCGGCCGATCGCGGTCTGGCTGTGCCTGCTGCCCTACGGCTTCTCGCGCAACGAAACCACCTTCGTCGCCTGGGTCGGGCTGCGCGGCGCAGTGTCGATCCTGATGGCCATCCTGCCGCTGATCGCGCAGCTGCCGGACGGGCGGACGATCTTCAACGGCGTGTTCCTGGTGGTGATCGTCTCGCTGCTGCTGCAGGGCTGGACCATCCGGCCGCTGGCCCAGTGGCTGGGCCTGATCGTGCCGCCGCGGATCGGCCCGGTCGACCGCGTCGAGCTGGAGCTGCCGGGCCGCGCCAACCACGAGCTGGTGGTGTACCGCATCGCGGCGCAGAGCCCGGTGGCTCGCGGCGAGCGCATCCCGCGCTGGGCCCGGCCGGCGCTGATCGTGCGCGACGGCCAGTCGGTCGACATCCACCATGCCGGGCGGCTGCAGACAGGCGACCAGGTCTACATCTTCACCCCGCCGCAGCAGGTGCGCCTGCTGGACCGGCTGTTCGCCACCCCGGCCCGGCTGGCCGAGGACGACCGCGACTTCTTCGGCGACTTCACCCTGCACGCCGAGGCGCCGCTGGCCGAGGTGGCCGAGAGCTACGGCTTCGCCCTGCCCGACCCGGCCGAGACCCGGACCGTCGGCGCCTTCCTGCAGGACGGCTTCGGCGGGCGGGTCGAGATCGGCGACCGGCTGCCGGTCGGCGGGGTCGAGCTGATCGTCCGCGCCGTCGACGACGAGAACGAGGTCACCGAGGTCGGGCTGGCGCTGGAGCCGAGCCGCGGCGCCCAGCCGAAGTTGCCGGTGTTCCAGAACCTGTCGGAGATCGCCGCCTGGATCCGCGGCTGGCTGCGCCAGCGCCGCGCCCGGCGGTCGCCGCCGGCCCCGGTGCCGGAACCAGCCCCGCCCCCGGCCGAAGCCGGAGGCCGGCCGGAGTAGCGCGGTCCCCCGTTCCGGCGCCGCACGGCATCCGCTATCGTCGGCGATGACAGGGACCGAGCGGGGACGCGATGCTGACGATCTATTCCGAGGACCACCGGCTGCAGCACGGCAAGGTCGAGCTGACCGGTGGCCATTTCATCCCGGTGGTGGAGAAGCCGGAGCGGGCCGAGACCATCCTGGCCCGGATCAAGGCGGTCGGCCTGGGCGAGGTGCGGGCGCCGGAGCGCTTCGGCACCGACCCGATCGCCCGGGTGCACGACCGCGGCTTCATCCGCTTCCTGGAGACCGCCTGGGACGAATGGGTCGCCGAGCATGGCGAGATCGACGCGCTGCCGACCAACTGGGCAGTGCGCAACATGCGCCAGATCGTGCCCAGCTCGATCGACGGCAAGCTCGGCTACTACGCCAGCGACTGCGGCACGCCGATCACCGCCGGCACCTGGCGCGCGGCGCTGAGCTCGGTCGACGTCGCCCTGACCGGGGCGAAGCTGGTGGCGGGGGACGGCAAGCCGGTGTTCTCGCTGTGCCGGCCGCCGGGGCACCACGCCTCGACCGACGTCTATTGCGGTTACTGCTTCTTCAACAACGCCGCGGTGGCGGCGCAGTGGTTCCGCGACAACGGCGCCGCCCGGGTGGCGGTGCTGGACATCGACTACCACCACGGCAACGGCACGCAGGAGATCTTCTACGGTCGCGACGATGTGCTGTTCGTGTCGCTGCACGCCGACCCGAATGTCGAGTATCCCTATTATCTCGGCTATGCCGAGGAGCGCGGCGAGGGTGCCGGCGAAGGCTTCAACCTGAACCTGCCGATGCCCTTCGGCACCACCTGGGACCGCTATCGCGAGGCGCTGGACGCCAGCCTGGCGCGGATCCGCGACTATGGCGCGGACGCCGTGGTGCTGTCCTTCGGCGCCGACACATTCCAGGAGGACCCGATCTCGCAGTTCAAGCTGACCAGCGACGACTTCAGCCGGATGGGCGAGATCCTGGGCCGCGGTCTCGGCGTGCCGACGCTGACGGTGATGGAGGGCGGCTACGCCGTCGACGCGCTGGGCGTCAATGTCTCGAACCTGCTGCAGGCGCTGGAGGCGGCGGGGCGCTAGCCGGCGGCGACGGCGAGGTAGCCGGAGACGGTGGCCAGCGAGACGATGGTCGAGACCAGGATCACCTTGGCCGTGACCGCCGCCTCGCGCCGGTAGAATTCGGCCAGCATGAAGGGGCCGGTGCCGGTCGGCAGCGCGGCCAGCAGCACGGCGGTGTGGGCCAGGACGGGCGGCAGGCGGAACAGCATCGCCAGCCCCCAGGCCACCGCCGGCTGCAACGCCAGCTTGAACACCACCAGCAGCGTGGTGGCGACGCCGTCGCGTTCGCTCGACCCGCGCGCCTCGGCCAGGAACAGGCCGAGGGCGACCAGGGCGCAGGGCGAGGACGCGCCGCCCAGCAGCTTGAGGAAGGATTCGGCCGGCGCCGGCACATCCAGGCCGAACAGCGGCACCAGGGCGCCGAGGGCCGGCGCCACCAGCAGCGGGTTGCGCATCAGCGACCGCAGGATCTTCGCGACCAGATGCGCCCGGCGCGCCTCGGTCTGCAGCCCGACCTCGATCAGCACAATGGCGACGGCAAAGACGACGCAGACGGTGATGATCGAGGCGATCGTCGTCGGCACCAGCGAGTCGGTGCCGAGCACCGCCAGCGCCAGGGGAAAGCCGAGGAAGCCGGTGTTGGCATAGCCGGCATTGAGGCCGTCGATCGCCGCATCGGCCAGGTGCCGGGCGCCACGCAGCCGGATGGCGACGGTCAGGACGAACACGGCGGCGCTGCTGAGCCCGAACACGGCGATGAAGCCCGGCTGCCAGAGATCGGTCCATCGCGTGTGCGCCATGATGTCGAACAAGAGGGCCGGCAGCGCCAGCCAGACGACGAAGCGGTTCAGCTCGGTGGTCGCGTTCGGGCCGAGCACGCCGGTCCGCCGCGCCAGCCAGCCGGCGAAGATCAGGGCGAAGATCGGCAGCACGACCAGGAAGGGGGACAGCATCGGAACAACCGGCGCGACGGGCGGGACTGGCCTCCATATCGGCTGACCGGCTGATGCAATCCAATGCATAGTGGCGGCCGAATCAATACCGAAACGGTATCCCGCCATGATCGACATCCGCCAGATGCGCTATTTCACGACGCTGGCCGAGACGTTGCATTTCGGCCGCGCCGCGGAGCGGCTGCATCTGACGCAGCCGCCGCTGAGCCGCCAGATCGCTGCGCTGGAGCGCGAGCTGGGGGTCAAGCTGCTGGAACGGCATTCGCGGCAGGCGGCGCTGACCCGGGCGGGCCGCCGCTTCCTGGAGGATTCCCGCATCGTGCTGGCAGCCTTCGACCAGGCCTGCCGCAACGCGGTGCTGGCCGAGCGCGGCGAGCTGGGCGAGCTGTCGATCGGCTTCATGATGCACGCCGCCTTCACCGTCGTGCCCAGCCTGACGCGGCGCTATGTCACCGCCCATCCCGAGATCGAGCTGACGCTGCGCGAGGCGATGCCGAGCGCGCTAGTCGACGACGTGCTGGCCGGCCGCTTCGATGTCGGCATCCTGTTCCCGCCGGGGCCGGTGCGCGGGCTGGAGACCTGGCCGGTGCACAGCGAGAGCCTGTGCGCCGCCCTGCCCGCCGGGCACCCGCTGGCCGGATGCGAGCGGCTGGCCGCCCGCGACCTGGAGGGCCAGCCGCTGATCGCCACGCCGCCGGAGGTGTCGCCGACCCTGCGCGACGCCATCGCCCGCTACTGCCGCGCCGCCGGGTTCCAGCCAGCGATCCGGCTGGAGACGCAGATGCAGCAGACCATCGTCCAGCTGGTGGCGGAGGAGCTGGGCCTGGCCCTGGTGCCGGAATGCATGAGCGCGCTGGGCGTCGCCGGCGTGGTGTTCCGGCCGCTGGAGGATGCGCCGGTGATCGACCACGTCATCGCCTGGCGGGCGGGCAACCTGAACCCGGCGCTGCGGACCTTCCTGGCCACCGCCGGCGTCGCGGCGGCATGATCCGCGGCCCTCACGCCTCCGGGTCGCGCTGGCCCGGGATGTCAATGGCGAAGCGGGTGCCAGCAGGCCCGCTGTCGATGTCGATGGCGGCGTCGAGCTGGCGCACCTGGGCCTGCAGCACCACCATGCCGAGGCCGGTGCCATTCGCCGGCATCTTGCCTTCGGGCAGGCCGACGCCGTTGTCGGCCACTTCCAGGCGCCAGCCGTCATCCCGCGGCTGGAACCGGATCTCCACCCTGCCCTCGCGGCGGTCGGGGAAGGCGTATTTCACGGCATTGGTGACCAGCTCGTTGACGATCAGCCCGAGCGGCACGATCCGCGACGGCGGCAGCTCGGCCGGCGCCGCCTCGATCGCGATCGAGACGCCGCCGTTCTCGGGCAGCAGCGCACGCGACAGGTCATCGCACAGCCCGGTCAGGTACTCCTTCACCTCGACCCGGTCGACCGCGGCGTTGGCGTAGAGCCGACGGTGGACGATGGCCAGCGCCTGGATCCTGTCGTTCGCCTCGGCCAAGGCGTGCTTCGCCTCGGGGTTCTGCGCCCGGCGCGCCTGCAGCCCGAACAGGCTGGACAGCAGCTGGAAGCTGTTCATCACCCGGTGGTTGATCTCGCGCAGCAGCAGGTCCTTCTGCTTCAGGTTCTCCTCGATCTTCTCGGCCATGGCGTCGAAGGCGGTGGCCAGGCGGCCGAACTCGTCGCGGCTGTGGCGCAGCTGGACGCGGGCGTCGAGCCGGCCGCGCTGCCAGTCGCGGGCGGCGGCCAGCAGCCGGTCGATCGGCCGCAGCAGGAACAGCCGGCCGCCGATGCCGGCGGCGGCGAGCGAGACCAGGAGGCCGGCGAGGATCAGGGCGACGCCGCGCCGGGTCGCCGCGTCGATCGTGGCGAAGGCCGCGGCCCGGTCGATGCCGACCAGGACGAACAGGTCCAGCTCCTCCGATCGCATCGGCACATAGCCGTAGATCCGCATGGTGTCGTCGATCGCGCCGCTGGTGATCGAGCCGGCCTGCTGCGACGCCAGGAGGTCGAGGAACTTGTTCGGCAGCTGCTTGCCGACCCAGGGCCCGTCCGGCCCGGGCAGGCGCGTCATCACCACCCCGGCGCGGTCGGCGATCATGATCACCGCATTGCGCGATTCGGTGTCGACGGTGATCGCCTTGGCCATGGCGTCGACGCTGATCGCCGCCACCACGGCGCCCTGGAAGGTGTCGCCGTCGAAGATCGGGTAGGCGACGTGCAGCACCTTCACGCCGACCGCGTCGGTGGTGGCGAAGCCGCCGACGGCGAAGCCGCGGATCTCCCGCGCACGCTGGAAGAAGCCCTGATGACCGACCGAGACCGAGATCGCCGCGGTGAGATTGGCGCCGCACAGCAGGTTGCCGTCGGCATCGACCACGGCGATGGCGTTCAGGCTGGCCACCTCCGACCGCAGTTCGTCCACCACCTCGGTGCAGCGCCCGCCCTGGCCCTCGCGGATCGCCGGCACCCGGGCCATCGCGGCCAGCAGCTGGCGGACCCCGTCGACGATGCGGAACTGCGCCCCGGCGGCGACATTGGCCAAGCGGATCGCATCGTCCTGGATCTCGTTGGTGCGGGCGATCCGCAGCGCATATTCGTTGTAGCCCTGCAGCGCGATGCCCGGCGCGACGGCGAGGGCGACCAGCAGGAACAGGCGCGACAGCAGATTCATCGCGACGGCAGCCAGCGGTGGCGGGGGGCGTGGACCAGAATCCTCGACCTCATGCTTCCTGCCCCGACGTCATCGGCCCCATCCTGAAGCGAGCCCCGCGCGATTCCAACCCCAACCTGCGCCCCGAGCCGGCACGGCAGGCCGCGGCGCGTTCTACGACAGAGGTCATGAAAAAGCCATCACCGGGCCGCGAATTGGTCACCGCCGGCCATGGGAACAAACTGTCGCAAGGCCCGTTTTTCTGCGGTGAAGTGCCCGGCTGCGACCGGCGCTTGAAATGGAGACGAAGACGATGTTGAAACCCACCATGATCGTGCTCGCGGCCACGCTGGCCCTGGCGGCGTGCGGTCGTGATACGGGCGGCCGGGCCCTGTCCGGCGGCCTGATCGGTGCCGGCGCCGGCGCCGGCATCTCGGCCATCACCGGCGGCAATGCCGCCACGGGCGCGCTGATCGGCGGCGCCGTGGGCGCGGTCGGTGGCGCGGCGACGAGCTGCCGGACCATCAACCTCGGCGGCCGCTGCTGAGGTCCGGGCTGACGGACGAAACGAGGCGCCGCAGTTCCCGGAACCTCGTTTGAGGTTATATCGATCGGGGACAGAGTCACCTCTGTCCCCGTTTGCTTTTGTGGCGCCCGCCATCGCAACCCATGGAGCGAGGAACAGACATGGCCACGCGGAACCTGGACCAGGAGCTCGACACGCTGCGCAGCGATCTCGGCAAGATCCGCGACGACATCGCCGCGCTGACCCGCACCTTGAGCGACACCGCCGCCGCCGAGGCCAAGGCCGGCGGCGCCAGGCTGAACCAGGCGGCCCATGACGCGGCCCGGACCGCGAAAGAGCGGGCGCAGCACTTCGCCGACAGCGCGCGGGCGCAGGGCGAGGAAGGGATCGCCGCGCTGGAGCAGCGGATCGAGCAGAACCCCTTCACCAGCGTCCTCGTCGCCTTCGGCGTCGGCCTCGTCATCGGCAAGCTGCTGGACCGCTGAGGCGGAGGTGAAGACCGATCTCGGCGTCGCCCTGCTGGGCGCCCTCGCCGCCCGCCAGCGCCTCCGGCTGAGCCAGGCGCTGCGCCGGGCCTGCATCGCCGCGGCGCTGTTCCTGGTCGCCCTCGTGCTGGTGGTGATCGCCCTGGTGCTGCTGGCCTGGTCCGGCTTCTACCTGCTGCTGCCGAAGCTCGGCCCCGCCGGCGCCGCGCTGGTGGTCGGGCTGGTCGTGCTCGGCCTCGCCGCCATCGTCGCCCTGATCGGCGTCCTCTTCGGCCGCCGGCCGCGCCGCCGGCCAGCTGCCGCCCCGGCCTCGGCCGCCGGAGCCGGGCTGGAGGGCGTCGCCGCCGGCCTCGGCCTGTCCGCCGCCAAGGCGGCACCGAAACTGGCCCTGGCCGCGCTGGTGGCCGGCATCGCGCTCGGCGCCCTGCCGCTGCTGGGAGGCCGCCGCAAGCGGGATTGACCGCCGGGACAGCTTGCCCCATGACCGCCGTTGCGTTTCGTCTATAATCCCGCCTCCCGCCGCCGTTGGGGGCCTTGGTCCCGGCCAGGGAAGGCGGCGGGGGTCGGGGTATCCCAGAACAACAAAGGTCCAGACATGATCAACAGACGGACGGTGCTGACCGCGGGCGCCATGGCGACGGCTTCGCTGCTGCTGGCGGGGCTGACGCGGCCGGCCTCGGCCCAGGCCGATGGGGCCGCGGGCTTCATCGACGACATGGCCAAGCGGGCGATCGGCATCCTCCAGGCCGGCGGCGCCGCGACGGCGCAGGGCAAGGCCGAGTTCACCCGGATCCTGAACCAGGGCTTCGACCTGCCGACCATCGGCCGCTTCGTGCTGGGCCGCTACTGGAACAGCGCCACGCCGCAGCAGCAGGCGGAATACATGGACCTGTTCGAGCGGATGATCGTCGAGACCTATTCCCGGCGGTTCCAGAACTACCAGGGCGAGACCCTGGTGGTGAAGGGCACCCGCGCGGTCGGCAACGGCAACGACACCCTGGTCGCGACCGAGATCCGGCAGAAGGACGGGCCGCCGATCCAGGTCGACTGGCGGGTGCGCCAGGCCGGCGGCGGCTACAAGGTGGTCGACGTCATCGTCGCCCGGGTCAGCATGAGCGTGACCCAGCGCGACGAGTTCGCCTCGGTGATCGCCCAGAACGGCGGCAACATCGACGGGCTGCTGCAGGCGATGCGCCGGCAGGCCGGCGGCTGATCCGCCGGAACCCCTGAACGGGGACGATCCCATGGCGGTGGCGGAGGACGGCAGAGACGTCGCGGACTGGCTGGTGGCCGAAGGTCGGCTGCTGACCGACCCGGTGGCGCTGGTCGACGCCTTCTGCCGCCGCCTGATCGCCGCCGGCGTGCCGCTGCAGCGGGTGCGGATCGGACAGAGCATCACCCATCCGCTGCTGAGCGCCTGGGGCGTGGTCTGGACCCCGGACAAGGGCGGCGAGAGCTACGTCATCGACCGCAAGGTGCTGGCCACCGCCACCTTCGTCGGCAGTCCGTTCGAGGCGGTGATCCGCAGCCGCGAGCTGCTGCGCCGCCGCCTGGCCGGGCTGGGCGCGGACGATCACGCCGTGTTCCACGAGCTGGCCGAAGCCGGCAGCACCGACTATGTCGCCGTGCCGATCGTCTACGGCAACGAGACGGTGCAGGTGGCGAGCTTCGTCACCGGCCGGCCCGGCGGCTTCACCGCGGAGGAGGTGGCGCTGCTGGAGCGGCTGCGCCATCCGCTGGCGGCGGCGATGGAGCCGACCGCCATGCGCCGCTCCGCCGCCAGCCTGCTGCGCACCTATCTCGGCGTCGGCCCGGCCGACCGGGTGGCGGAGGGCGCGATCCGCCGCGGCGACGTCGTCGCGGTCGAGGCGGCGATCCTGTTCGTCGACATGCGCGGCTTCACCGCCTTGTCCGAGCGGCTGAGCTCGGCCGCGGTGCTGGCGGTGCTGGACCGGTATTTCGAGACCGTCGCCCAGGCCATCGTCGACCGCGGCGGCGACGTGCTGAAGTTCATGGGCGACGGCGTGCTGGCGATCTTCCCGGTCGAGCAGGCCGGCGGCGCCGCGGCGGCCTGCGCCGCCGCTGTCGGCGCGGTGCGGGCGATCCGCCAGGGCTTGGCCGCGGGGACCGAGCCCGTGGCCTTTGCCGCGGCGCTGCATCTCGGCCCGGTTCTGTACGGCAATATCGGCAGCCCCGACCGGCTGGACTTCACCGTGCTGGGGCCGGCCGTCAACTTGACCAGCCGGCTGGAAGGCCTGGCCAAGCAGCTCGACCGGCCGACCGTATGCTCCGAGCCGTTCCGGCAGGCCTGGGCCGGGGCCGCCGAGCCGCTCGGCGCCCACCCGATCCGCGGCCTGGCCGACCCGCAGCCGGTGTTCGCGATCGAGGCCTGATCAGGCCGCCAGGCCGCGGACCAGGGCCTCGGACAGGCGGCGGGAGAAGGCGACCGGGTCGGGCAGTGGCTCGCCCTCGATGATCCGGGCCTGGTCCAGCAGCAGGAAGGCGCAATCCTGCAGCGCCGGATCCTGGGCCGCGGCGCGCTCCGCCAGCCGGCGGATCAGCGCGTGGCCGGGATTGATCTCGAGGATGCGCTTCGAGCTGCTGTCGACCCGGCGGTGCTGCTTCAGCAGCCGCTCCAGATGCAGATCGTTGTCGCCCTCGTCGGCGACCAGGCAGACGGCGCTGTCGGTCAGGCGCTGCGAGGTGCGGACGTCCTTGACCTGGTCGGCCAGCGCCAGCTTCAGCGCCGCCACCAGCTCGTCCATCCCCTCGCCGGCCTCGGGCTTCGGCGCCTCGGCCGGGGCCTCGATCTTCGACAGGTCGGCGCCGCCGCGGGTGGCCGATTTGAACGGCTTGCCCTGGAATTCGCCGAGCGAGGGCACGGCGAACTCGTCGACCGGGTCGGTCAGCAGCAGCACCTCGACGTCGCGGGCGCGGAAGCCCTCGAGCTGGGGCGAGCGGGCCAGCGCCGCCGCATCGTCGCCGGTGATGTACCAGATCTCATCCTGGCCCGGCCGCATCCGGCCGACATACGCCTCCAGGCTGACGAGATCGTCGCCCTTGGTCGAGCGGAAGCGCAGCAGCGGCAGCAGGGCGTCGCGCTGGTCGCGGTCCTCGTAGATGCCTTCCTTCAGCACCGCGCCGAAGGCTGTCCAGAACTTGCTATAGGCCTCGGCATCATCCTTGGCCTTGCGGCCGAGCTCGGCCAGCACCTTCTTGGTCACGCCCTGGCGGATCTTGTGGACCGTCGGATTCGACTGCAGCATCTCGCGGCTGACGTTGAGCGGCAGGTCCTCGCTGTCGATCACGCCGCGCAGGAAGCGCAGATAGGGCGGGATCAGCCCTTCCGCCGCCTCGGTCACGAACACCCGGCGGACATACAGCTTGACCCGGTGCTTGCGGTCCGGCTCCCACAGGTCGAAGGGCTGGGTCGAGGGCACGAACAGCAGCGAGCTGTATTCGATCGCCCCTTCCGCCTTCCAATGCGCGGTCAGCCACGGCTCGTCGAAGGCGTGGGCGACGTGGTGGTAGAACTCCTTGTACTCCTCGGCCGTGATCTCGGCCTTCGGCCGGGTCCACAGCGCCGAGGCGCGGTTCAGCGTCTCGGCCTTGCCGTCCTCGCCGGTGAGCACGATCGGGATGGCGATGTGGTCGGAGTGGGTCTTGACGATCTGGCGCAGCCGCAGCGGCGACAGGAACTCATCCTCGCCGTCCGACAGATGCATGACGATGCGGGTGCCGCGGGCGACATCCTCGGCCGCGCCGACGGTGAAGGCGCCCTTGCCGTCGGAGACCCAGCGCCAGCCCTGCTCCTCGCCGGCCTTGCGCGAGAACACCTCGACCTCGCGCGAGACCATGAAGGCGGAGTAGAAGCCGACGCCGAACTGGCCGATCAGCCCGACATCCTTCTTGGCGTCGCCCGACAGCGTCTCGACGAAGGCGCGGGTGCCGGACCGGGCGATGGTGCCGAGATTGCCGACCAGCTCCTCGCGCCCCATGCCGATGCCGTTGTCGGCGACGGTCAGGGTGCGCGCCGCCGGATCGGCGGAGAGGGTGATGCGGTAATCGGCGTCGCCGGCCGAAAGCTCGGGCGCCGTGATCGCGGCGTAGCGCAGCCGGTCGCAGGCGTCGGACGCATTCGAGATCAGCTCGCGGAGGAACACCTCCTTCTGGCTGTAGAGCGAATGCGCCACGATATCGAGAAGGCGGCTGACTTCAGCCTGGAAGGTCAGGGTCTCGTCGGTCTTCTGCTGGTCCATTCTCGGAGATCCGGTGCGTCTTCGGTGTCGCCGCCCGATATGGGCAAAGCGGGCGCGGGCCGCAACCCCTTGCGAGGCAGCTCTCGCCTGCGTCCGCGATTACTTCGGCATCAGCGTCGCGAGGTCGGTGCCGTTGACCGTCATCTGCCCGCCGGGCTGCACCTCGATGTCGTAGTCGCGGGCCGCCTTGCCGTCCCCGGTCCCGGCCTGCCGGCCGACCGTCTGCAGGATGGTCAGGGCTGCCGCCACGGACCGCGCATCCTCGTCCGGCTGGTTGCTGAGGAAAACGGTCAGGGCGTCGAGGCCGACCGTCCGCAGGGTCGCTTGCGCGACCACACCATAGGCCGCGGCCGGGTTCGCCCCGGCCGTGCCGGCGATATTGATGCTGCCGCCCGGGGCGGTGATGGTGAATCTGTCGACCGTCGCGCCGGCGCCGGACGCCTTCAGAATGCCGAGGACCCGCGCCGTCCAGAGCGCCTCGGCCTGGTCGAAAGCATCGACCCCGCCGGAACCGTCCTGCGGGATCAGCCCGGTAAGGGCGGTCCAATAGGCGTCGAGCAGCGAGCGGTACGGCAGCCGCTCGAACGACAGGGCGATGGTGCCGTCTCGTGGAATCCAATCCGCGAAAGGCGGCGACGGGTCGATCCCCAGCCCGGCCAGATCGATCTTGAGACGGCCTGTTCCGTCATTGCCGGTCAGGCCCTGGTAGGATTCGAAATAGCCGGCGGAGCGGAGCGAGACCCGGGCGTCGGGCGCGGCCACGTCTAGGCCACTCACGCCGACATCCACCTCATAGCCGGAGATCGACCGAACCAGCCACTCGAACACCCGGATCGGCGCCAGAGCGGTCTGGTCCGGGTTGTCCATCGCCTGCCCCAGCGCCTCCGCCGCCTGGGCCAGGCCGAGCCCGCCGATCCGGCCGCGATAATGGCCATCCGCCACGCTGACGAAGGTCTTTTCCTGCCACAGGGCGACGCGCAGCCGCTCGATCTCGGACCCATATTCGACCAGGCTGGTCGAACCGCCCGTCCCGGGGGCCTGCGCGGCCGACAGCAGGAGGCGATCGATCGTGACCCCGGGGCCGCCCCGGGCCGAGCCGGCAGGCGCGCCGTCGACCGCCGGCCCACCGGCCGACAGGCCCTTCAGCTCCAGCGAGACCTTGCCACCGAGTCCGGCGCCGGCCGCCTGGTTCAATCCGGCATAGTTCGCCGCCATCTCGAGCCGTTCGATCCGGCCGTCGGCGTCCGGGGCGGTGATCCGCAGATCGGTCAGGGTCAGCCCGGCGTCCATGGCGTCGCCGGCCTGCGCCAGGGCCCGGCGCGCCAGCGTCCACAGCTTGCGCTCGACATGCGGCGGGGCCGACGCCTTCGGGTCACGCCGGGCGGCGTCGACGGCGAAGGCGATCAGCCGCCACATCCGGTCGCGCAGCGCCGCGGCGTCGGCATCCTCGATCCGCCCGCCATAGCGCAGGCCGCCGAGGGTGACGCCGTCGCCGGCCGCAAGGTCGCCGGCCGACAGGCCTTCCGCCTCGAGTTGCAGGGCGATGTCCTGCTGCGCCGAGCCGGGACGCGGCGTGGTGGCGCTGGTCAGGCTGAGCCGGTGCACCACGAGCCGGGTCTCGCCGTCCTCTGTCACCGTCACGCCTTCCGACTCGTCGGTCGAGGCGGTCAGCAGCGACGCGGCGAGATCGACGGTCAGCTCGGCACGGCGGGTGCGGCTGGTGAGCAGCACCGCCGGCTCGCCGCCGCCCGGCCGGACCTCGCAGCGCAGCGGAGTCTCGCCCTGCAGGCGATAGACCGTCCCCTGCCCGGCCGCGGCGGTGTAGCGGTCGCCGTCGCAGCGGATCCGGACCACCCGTTTGCGGCCGTCGGCATCGTCGTCGCGCAGCGCCAGCGACAAGACGGGGCCGGCGACGCGGTAGCCCGCCCCGTCCGGCTCGACCGTCCAGCCGCCCTCGAAGATCGGCTCGCCCAGGCCGGGCGTCGCCAGGGTCGGGGTCAGGATCCCGATCAGCCCCTGCCGCAGGGCGGCGGCACCTTCCGGTGTCGCCTGGGCGAGGGCGGCCCCGGCCAGCCAGAGCGGGGCAGTGCCGAGGAGGAGCGGAACAAGGCGACGCACAATCCATCCTTTCCGACACGCGGCGGTGTCGCGGCCGACATCCCGAGGAACCTGTCTATGGCCTGGACGCATGCAGCACTGCAGCGGGATCGACGCCGTTCACCAGCAGCACCGGCTCGCCGCCGAGCACGATCTCGTAGTCTCGTGCCACGTCCCCGGCCCCGAGGTCGACGGCACGGCCCAGGGCCATGACCGCGTCGACCCAATCCGCCAGTTGCTCCGTCTGCGGCCGCGAGCGCAGGAAGGGCGCCAGCGGCGCCACCCCGGTCAGGCGCATCGTCGCCGTGCCGCTGACGCCATGGGCGGCAGCGGCACGGATCGAACCGCGCAGGTCAAGCGAGCCTTTCGCCACGCCGACGATCTGCGCGGTCTCGATCTCCAGGCGGCTCGCCGCCTGGGCAAGCAGGCCGGCAAGCCGCGGCATCACCGCCGGCGTCGGATCCGAGTCGATCGCCTGGAGCAGCGACTTGAAGGGCACTTCGGTCGCCGCCACGGAGAGCGTGACGTCGCGCGGCGCCCAGTCGCCGAGGCACTCCGCCCAGCCGATCGACATCCCGGACATGGTCACGGTGACCCGGCCGCGGCCGGAGTCGCTGCCGATCCCCTCCGCATCGATGTCCATCTTCAGCGTCTCGATGGCGAGCGATCCACCCGGAGGCGTTGCGTGGTAGCCGGAATAGGTCGTGCTGGAGCGGACGCGATCGCCATAGCTCCCGATCGACCCGGCAAATGACAGCAGCGCCTCCATCGGCGCGCTCGACGATGCGGGGTCGCGCTGCTGCTCCTCGAGCAGATCGACCATCCGCATCAGGTCCAGATACCGCCGCACCTCGCCGTCGCGCCCGTAATCGAACAGGTGCCTTTCGCTTTCCGTCCGCGACACGGCCAGACGCTCCGTCCCGTCGGGACCGGCGAGCCGCATGGCGTCCGCCGTCGACCGGACGACCAGATCGCGGCGGCCTGGATGCCCGCTGGGCGCGCCCCGGCTGGACATCTCCATCCTGGCGACGGAGATCGGCGGCGCCGTGCTCTCGCCAACGACCGCGACCGTCATATCCTCCAGCGTCGCCGACGTGTCGGTGAAGATGCCCTGCGCCAGATCGACGACATTGTCCTCCCTGCGGGTCCGGCTGGTGAAGCGGAAGGCACGGCGGCCGTCATCCATGTCCAGCATGCAGTCCAACGGCGATTCGCTGCGCAGCCGATAGACGCCCTCCGACAGTCGAACGGCCACGCTGCGGTCCGGCTTGCACCGGAAATGCGCGATGATCGGCGCGCCCGCAGTGCTGCTCCCTGTCAGGCCGCCCGCCACAGCCGGCCAGGTCACCCGGTAGCCGGCGCCGTCCGGCTCGACCACCCAACCTCCCTCCCAATGCGCGTCCCCATCCCGGCCGGCGGCCTGCAGCGGCCCGGTGATCGCGGCCAGGCCCTGCTGCAGCGCGGCCGCCCCTTCCGGCGTTGCCTGGGCAAGGACCGGACCGGCGATCAGCACCGACAGGGTCAAGAGCAGGGCCGGAGGGAGACGGTGCATGGCGATGTCCCGCAGACTCCCCATGGTCGCTATTTCCGCTTCGGCATGAAGCTGGCGATGTCGGCGCCGTTGATCAGGACCTTGCCCCCGGCATCGACCGAGATCGCATAATCCCGCGCCGGCCGGCCGTCATCCGTGGCTTCGCGCCCCAGCGCCTGGATCATGGTGAAACCGGCCACGGCCTTGGCGCCTTCGGGCTGGGTCTGCAGGAACTTGATCAGCGGCCCGAAGCCGACGAACCTGACCTTGGCACCGCCGGTCACGCCGTGGGCCGCCTGCGGATCGGCCTGGAACGCCCCGGTCATGTCGAGGAGCGCCTGTGGGGCGGCGAAGTGGTAGCGCCGGACGTCGACCGAGCTGCCCGCCTGCTGCAGCGCCCTGCCCACGGCCTGGGCCTGAGCCTTTGCTTCCTGCGGCGACGGGTCGGCCGTGCGACCGATCGCATCGCCCCACAGCTTGAATATGGATTGATAGGGGATCTTGTCGGCCGCCAGATCGATCCGGCCGTCCCGCGGGATCCAGTCCGCATAAGGCGAGGGCGGGCTGATCGCCAGCCCCTCCACGCCCACCAGCAGCCGGCCGGTGCCCGCATCGCCGGTGATCCCGCCATAGCCGAACGCGGCATCAGCCGCCACGAGCGTGACGCTCCCCTCCGGCCAAGTCACCTGGACGCCACCGAGGGATAAGCCGCCATCGACCGTGTCGCCATAGGCCGCATACATCCCGCCCACCAGCGCCGCCATCCGCTGCCGGTCCTCCGGCGACGGTGCGGGCTTGAGCGCAGACGAGGCCATCTCGCGCTGGGCGGCCATCATTTCGGCCAGCTTCGCGAGAACGCCGCCGAGATCGAAATCCTTGGCCGCCCCGTCGAGGCCGAGGCGTTCCACCGATATCTGAATCGACCCGCCCGGGTCACGGCCGCGCAGGCCTTCGGCCGACAGATGATAGTCGATGCTCTGATGGCCGGGCTGCACCACCGGCGCGCCGTCGCCGGTCGCGGTGATGCGTTCGATGGTGAGCAGGGCAGGCCCGCCGCCGTCCACTGGTGCGGCGGTCAGGCCTTCCCAGGCCGAGGCGAACTTGCTGAACACCTTGCTGCGGGCGTCGAAGGTGAATTCGTCGACACGGCTGCGGGCGGTGATCCGAACATCGATCGGGCCCCTCGACGATTTGAATCGGCAGTCGAGCGGCGCATCCAGGCGCAGCCGGTAGACCCCGTCGGACACGGGCGTCGCGCTACCCACGCTGCTTTCGCAGCGGCTCTCCGAGACGATCGCCGTACCGTCGGGCATGACGCTGGTGCCGGACGACGCCGCGGCCGGCATGGTCAGACGGTATGCAGCCCCTGCCGGCTCGACCGTCCAGGCACCCTGGAACAGGCCTGGAGCATCGGGGCCGGCGGCCGGCGCATAGAGGCCGTTCAGCGCCTTCTGCAGTTCCGCCGCGCCCTCCGGCGTCGCCTGGGCGAAGGCCGCCCCGGCGAGCCAGAGCGGGATGGTGCCGAGCAGGATCGGCCCGAGACGACGCATGATGGTTCCCCCTCCGGATCGGCCGCTATTGCTTCGGCATCAGTGCGGCCAGGTCGGTGCCGTTGATCAGCATGCGGCCGCGGGGATCGACCACGAAGTCGTAGTCGCGCGCCGGCCTGCCGTCCGCCGCCTGCACCTCGCGCCCAAGCATCTGGAAGACGGTGAAGCCGGCCGCGGCCTCCGCACCGTCGGAATGGCCTTGCAGATAGCGGACGAACTCGTCGAGCCCGGCGACCTGGAGCTTGGCATAAGCCGTCACCCCGAAGATCGCGTTGGGATCGACCTCGCCGCCGCCGCCGAGGTCGATCGCGCCCTTCGGGGCGGTGATGCGGAAGCTGTCGATCGACAGCCGGGCGCCGGAGGCGAGCAGACGGTCGCCGATCCGCTGCATCGCCTCGGCGAAGGCCTGGTTGCCGTCCGGCAGCGACGAGTCGCCGTCATGCCGCATATCGGCCTGCATCGCCGCCTCGACGCCGTCCCAGAACAGCGCCTGGACCGAGCGGCTGGGGACGTCCTTCACCGTGATGTCGACCTTGGCCTGGCGCGGCACCCAGTCGGCAAAGGGCAGGCCGGGGTCGAGCGCCAGCTCCTCCATCCCCAGATGCAGGCCATAGCCGGCCTGGTCGCCGTCGAGCCCGGCATAGGTCTCGCTGTAGGCGATGTCGCCGATCGCGACATTGGCATAGGGCGACCGCACGCGCAGGCCGCTCAGGCCGATCTCGGCCTTGTATTGCGACAGCGCGGCGATCGTCGTCCGGACCCGGGCGAACCATGGCGACAGCTCCGCCGGCGGTGGCTCGTCGTCGCCATGCTCCGCCACCATCGACTGGAACCCGCCGATCACGGCGATCAGCCCGGCGACGTCGAGGCCGTCGGCCGACACGCCGTACCGGGCCTTGGCCAGGTCGAAGCGCATCTCCGACCGGCCGTCGCCGGTGTTCTCGGTCAGGGCGAAGGCCAGCCCGTCGATGTCGAGGGCCAGGGCCGAGCGGGCGGTCGACGCGCCGGCGACGGGATCGAGCGTGCCCGACAGCCGCACCCGGTCGATCGCGAGCGACCCCGGATCATCGGCCGGCCCGCCCGGCACGTCGGCAACGGTGAAGCCCCGCAGGTCGAGGGTCACGTCGCCGGCCAGGCCGCGGCCGGGGTCGGCGCGGTCGAGCCCGCGATAGCCGCCGGCGACGGTCAGCGAATCGAAGCCGGCCGTGCTGTCGTCCCCGGTGCCCCGCAGGTCGGTCAGCACCAGCTCGCTCTGCGAGGCGCCGCCGACCAGGCCCTGCACCTGCCGCAGCAGCGCGTCCAGCTTGCGCCCGGCATTCGGCCGGGGCGGCGCCTGCGGGTCGCGCTGGGCGGCGTCCAGGGCGAAGGCGATCAGCCGCCACATCCGGTCGCGCAGCGCCGCGGCGTCGACATCCTCCAGCCGGCCGCCATAGCGCAGGCGGCCGAGAGTCAGGCCTTCGCCGGCTGCGGGATCGCCGGCCGACAGGCCTTCCGCCTCGAGCTGCAGGGCGATGTCCTGCTGCGTCGAGCCGGGATGCGGCGTGGTGGCGCTGGTCAGGCTGAGCCGGTGGACCGCGAGCTTCGTCTCGCCATCCTCGGTCACCGTCACGCCTTCGGAGGCGTCGGTCGAGGCGGTCAGCAGCGACGCGGCGAGGTCGACGGTCAGCTCGGCGCGGCGGCTGCGGCTGGTGAGCAGCACCGGCGGTTCGCCCCCGCCCGGCCGGATCTCGCAGCGCAGCGGAATCTCGCCGTGCAGGCGATAGACCGCCCCCTGCCCGGCCGCGGCGGTGTAGCGGTCGCCGTCGCAGCGGATCCGCACCACCCGCTTGCGGCCGTCGGCATCGTCGCGCAGCGCCAGCGACAGAGCGGGGCCGGCGACGCGGTAGCCCGCCCCGTCCGGCTCGACCGTCCAGCCGCCCTCGAAGATCGGCTCGCCCAGCCCGGCCGCCGCCAGGGTCGGGGTCAGGATGGCGGTCAGACCCTGCCGCAGGGCGGCGGCACCCTCCGGCGTCGCCTGGGCGAAGACCGGGCCGGCGGCCAGGACCAGGGCGGCACCGAGCAGGGCCGGAGCGAGACGGCGCATGGGAGCTTCCGATTCGACGGCGGCTACTGCTTCGGCATCAGCGCGGCCAGGTCGGTGCCGTTGACCAGGATCTTGCCGGCATCGTCGACGACGATGTCGTAGTCGCGGGCCGGGCGGCCGTCGGCGGTGGTGGCCTGACGGCCCATCACCTGCGCCATCGACAGGCCGGCCGCCGCCTCGGCACCGTCCGGCAGGCCCTGCAGGAACTTGATCAGCCCGTCGAGATTGGTGATGCGCAGATCGAGATCGGCGGTCACGCCATGCGCCGCCGCATCCTTTCCCTGCACCGAGCCGCCGAGGTCGATCGCCGCCTCCGGGGCGGTGATGCTGAAGCTGGTGAGGTCGAGCCGGCTGCCGGCCCGGCGCAGGATGCCGCCGATGTTCATCATGGCCTGCGCGATCTGCTGCTGCGCCTTGGCCGGGTCGGCCTCCTGGACGGCCGAGGCCTCCATCACCGCCAGATAGGCCGTGCCGACATCGACCCAGGGAATGCCGCTGGCGTTCATCCGGATGGTCGCGTCGGTCGGGATCCACTCGGCGAAGGGCGGCTTCGGCGCCAGCGCCAGCCCGCCCATCTCGATCTCCAGCACCCCGGTGCCGCCGCTCGGCGTCGACGCCCCGCCATAGCCCTCGGCGAAGCGCACGCGGTCGACCGTCACCTGCACCTCCGGCGCCTTGATCCGCAGATCGGTCAGCGTCCCGGCGAACTGGCCGCCGCCGCCATAGGCCGCCATCATCTGCTTGAACGGGCCCATCATCTTCTTCATCACATCGGCCTGCATCCCGGCCGCCTGCTGCGGGTCGGCCGGCGACTGGCCCGAGGTGGCCAGCGCCTCCATCATCTCGACATAGACGCCCATCACCTCGCCGTAGGAGGAGATGACCTGCCGCACATCCATGCCGTCCATGGTCATGTCATAGGCGGTATGGCCGAGGGTGACGCGCTCGACGCCCTTGTCGTCCACGACGCTGAGGCCGCGGGCCTCCATCTTGAGGACGGCATCGTGCCGGCCCGGAGCGGTGGCCGGCCGGAGCTGGCTGGTGCCGGACAGGGTGTCGATCGTGACCTTGACGGGTTCACCCTCCTGGGCAAGGACGGTGGCGTCGGCCCGCCACTCGCCCTCGGTGAACAGCTTCTGGCCGAGGTCGACCACGAAATGGGCCTGCAGCGCCCGGCTGGTCAGCGTGACCTTGGCTTCGCCCTGAGGCTCGGCGACGCAGCTCAGCGGCTGGCTGCTCTCCAGCCGCCAGGTGGTGGCGCCGGTCGAGGTCGCCCGGTAGGTCTGGGCGTCGCAGCGCAGCGCCACCGATTTCGTGCCCTTCCCCTGCGGGTCCTTCAGCGTCAGGTCGATGCCGGGGAACACCACGGTGGCGCCGTCCCAGCCCGATTCGACCTTGACCGGGCCGGTGAACAGCGGCTGCTGCTGCACCTGGATGGCCAGGATCGGCTTCAGCATCTCGTTCAGCCCGTCGCGCAGCGCCGCGGCGTCCGGGGTCTGGGCCAGGGCGCTGCCGGCGAGCCAGAGCGGTGCGGCGCCCAGCAGGATGCAGATCGACCGTGTCATGTTCGCTCCCCCAATGCGATTCGCAGCCGCGCCTCAGCGCATGCCCAGCAGCGGCTTCAGATCGGTGCCGTTCAGCAGGATGTCGCCGTTCTCGCCGACCACCAGCTTGTAGGTGCGGGCGGGCTTGCCGTCGACCGTGTCCTGGGCGCCCATGGTCTGCAGCACGGTCAGCCCCTGCACCATCTCCTGCCCGTCCGGCGCGGCCTTGGCGGCCTCGAGCGCGTCCTCCAGCCCGGTGACCACCAGCGTGGCGTCGCCGGTCAGCATCAGCGGCGCCTTCGGATTCGGCCGCAGCGTGCCGGTCAGGTCGATGGTGGTCAGCGGCGACGCGGCCTTGAACGACCGGATCTCGAGCGCGCCGTTGCCGTTCATCACCACCTGCTGCAGCTGCGCGACCGCGATCTCCGCCGCCTGGTCGGGACCGAGCGTGGCCGAGCTGTCGAGCATGCCGGTCAGCGCCTGCAGCAGCGCCTGGTTCGGCAGGTTGGTCAGCGCCAGGTCGACGGTCGCGCTGTGCGGGATGAACTGGCCGAATTCCGGCAGCGGCTGGATGCCGAGCTGGGCCAGGTCGAAGGTGATCTGGAAGGTCGAGCCGTCCTTGGCCAGGCCGATCAGGCCGACGCCGAAGCCGGCGGAAGCCAGCGTCACCTTCTCGACGTCGGGCTCGTTGGGCGTGACCTCTACCCCGGTCAGCCCGTAGCTGACGCCGAAATCATCGAACAGCTTCGGGGTGCCCTGGAACACGCGGCCGAGATCGGTCAGGAACTCCTTCGGCATCTCGCCGTCGGCCTGCGGCGGGTAGCGCTTCTGCAGATCCGTCAGCTTGTCGCTGAAGGCGCGCAGCGCCGCCATGTTGGCCGCCGCCGCCTTGCCTTCGAGCGTGGCGCCGTCGAGGCGGAGAAGCTGGGCCCCGGTCTCGTCGATGAAGGAGACCCCGGACAGGGTCACGCTGCCGGTGCTGTCATAGGTGTCCGGACCGACCGCCTTGCTGTCGCCGACCAGCGCGAGCCCGTCGACCTTGAATGCGCCCTTGGCCTCGGCCGGATCCAGCGAACGGGCGGTGATCTGGCCCAGCTTGCCGTCCAGCGACATGAAGGCGTGGTACTGCGGGGCGAAGACGCCGCGCAGCGCCTGGGTGCCGATCGTGACCTCGACCCCCTCATCCTTCTTGTCGGTGACCACCCGGTAGGTTGTGGGGATGGTCGCGACCGTGTCGAGCCAGCCGTTCTCCTGCGGCGTCAGCTGCAGCTCGACCGGGTCCAGGGCGAGGCGGGCGGTGTCGCCCTCGGCGGTGAACAGGATCTCCGATTTCGGGATCACCGCCTTGTAGAACTTGCCCTGGGGCTCGACCGTGATCGGCCCCTGGAAGTTGAACACCACCGACTTGTCGGCGGTGGCCAGGTGGGTGGCGATCCAGTCCTTGAGGCCGAGCCGGATCTTGTCGGCGCCGTCCGCAGTCGCCTGCGCCTGGGCGGCCGCCGGCAGGAGGACCCAGGCGGCGATGCCGGCGGCAAGCAGGGAAAGCGTACGCATCGTATACCCTCGTCAAATGGGCGGAGGCCCTGGAAAAATCGTCTGCGGCCAATGGGCCGCCCACACCGCTGGCTGGGCGGCAGTCTTGCATTAGCGACCGGCAGCGTTCAATTGTCGCTTATGGACCTCGCAGGTGATCGCCCGCGCCTCACGGCCGTGCTCGGCCCGACCAACACCGGAAAGACCCATCTCGCCATCGAACGCATGCTCGGCCATGCGAGCGGCATGATCGGCTTCCCGCTCCGGCTGCTCGCCCGGGAGAACTACGACCGGATCGTGGCGATCAAGGGACGGGCGCATGTCGCTTTGGTGACAGGCGAGGAGAAGATCGTGCCGCCCGGCGCCCGCTGGTTCCTGTGCACGGTCGAGAGCATGCCGCTGGACCGCCAGGTGGCCTTCCTCGGCATCGACGAGATCCAGCTCTGCGCCGACCCGGAGCGCGGCCATGTCTTCACCGACCGGCTGCTGCACGCCCGCGGCAACGCCGAGACCATGGTGATGGGGGCGGAGACGATCCGCCCGCTGATTCGCAAGCTGGTGCCGGAGGCGGAGTTCGTGACCCGGCCCCGCTTCTCCGAGCTGACCCACACCGGCATGCGCAAGCTGACCCGCCTGCCGCCGCGCAGCGCCATCGTCGTGTTCTCGGCCAACGACGTCTACGAGATCGCCGAGCTGATGCGCCGCACGCGGGGCGGCACCGCAGTGGTGCTGGGCGCGCTGTCGCCCCGCACCCGCAACGCCCAGGTCGGCCTCTACCAGTCGGGCGAGGTCGACTACCTGGTGGCGACCGACGCCATCGGCATGGGGCTGAACATGGATATCGACCATGTCGCCTTCGCCCGGCTGACCAAGTTCGACGGCCGCTTCCCGCGCCGGCTGCGGGCCACCGAGATCGCCCAGATCGCCGGCCGCGCCGGACGGCACATGGCCAACGGCACCTTCGGCACCACCGACGAGGCCGGCACCCTGGACGAGGAACTGGTCGACCGGGTCCAGAACCACCGGTTCGACCCGCTGCAGATGGTGATGTGGCGCAACGGCGACCTGGACTTCCGCAGCGCGCTGGGCCTGCTGCGCAGCCTGGAGCGGCGGCCGACGCGGCCGGAGCTGCGGCGCATGGCCGAGGCTGACGACCAGCTGTCGCTGAGCCTCTTGATGCGCGACGAGGAGCTGGTCGGACGTGCCCGCAATCCGGCGGCGGTGCGCCTGCTGTGGGAGGTGTGCCAGATCCCGGATTTCCGCAAGGTGCTGTCCGACGCCCATATCCGCATGCAGGGCCAGATCTTCCGACAGCTCACCACCGGCCTGGCCGGGCGGCTGGACACCGACTGGGTGGCGGAGCAGGTCGAGAAGCTGGACCGGACCGAGGGCGACATCGACGCGCTGGTCGCCCGCATCGCCCATGTCCGGACCTGGACCTACATCGCCCATCGTGGCAGCTGGATCGCCGATCCGGGCCATTGGCAGGAGACCACCCGCGCGGTCGAGGACCGGCTGTCGGACGCGCTGCACGAGCGCCTGACCCAGCGCTTCGTCGACCGCCGCACCGCGCTGCTGGTGCGGTCGATGAAGGCGGGCGGCGAGCTGCTGGCCGCGGTCAATGCCAAGGGCGAGGTGCTGGTCGAGGGCGAGCATGTCGGCAGCATCGAGGGCTTCGCCTTCTACCCCGACGCCACCATCGAGGACGACGACCTGAAGGCGATCCGCAGCGCTGCCCGCCGGGCGCTGAAGGACGAGGTCGCCGGCCGCGTCGGCAAGCTGGAGGCGGCGCCGGACGAGGACCTGGCCCTGGCCGCCGACGGCGTCATCTCCTGGCGCGGCATCGGCATCGGCCGGATCGCCGCCGGCCCGTCGCCGCTGGCCCCGGTCGCCAGGGTGCGCGACACCGACCTGCTGGACGGGGCCGGCCGCGACCGGGTGGCGGCGCGGCTGACGCGCTTCCTGGCCGACCATGTGGCGCAGGAGCTGCGGCCGCTGCTGCGGCTGCGCGAAGCGGCTCTGACCGGCGCCGCCCGCGGCATCGCCTTCCAGCTGGTCGAGGGGCTGGGGCTGCAGCCCCGGCGCGCGCTGGACGGGCTGATCCACGCCCTGACCGCCGCCGACCGCAAGCAGCTTTCCGGCCTGGGCGTGCGATTCGGGCCGAGCCATGTCTATCTGGCGCCGATGCTGAAGCCGCGGCCGACCGGCTTGCGCGTGCTGCTGGGCGCCGTCGCCGCCGGCCGGCCGCTGCCCGCTGCCCTGCCCGCCCCGGCGCGGATCTCGGTGCTGGCCGAAGCCGGCCAGGACGCCGCGGCGCTGGACCTGGCCGGCTTCGTGCCCTGCGGCCCGCGACGCGTCCGCCTCGACCGCATCGACGCGCTGCGCGACGCCGCCGAATTGCGCCGCCGCCAGGGCGGGCTGACCGCCGACCCGGCGCTGGCGCCGATCGTCGGCTGCACCGTCGCCGAAATCCCGGCTATCCTGCAGGCGGTCGGGTATCGGCCGACCCAGGATGACGAGGGACGCGTGACCTATGTTCCGGTGAGGACGAAGCGGCCGCAGGTGCCGCGGCCGGCGGCGGCCAGCGCCGACAGCCCCTTCGCCAAGCTTGCCCTGCTGCGCCGCAATGGCTGAGCGCGATACCGACCGCCCGCGCCTGGACAAGTGGCTGTGGCAGGCGCGCTTCTTCAAGACCCGCAGCTTGGCGGCCAAGGTCTGCGCCGGCGGCGGCATCCGCATCGACGGCGTGCCGACCCAGAAGGCGCATGCGGCAATCCGCCCCGGCCAGGTGCTGACCTTTGTGCAGGGCCGGCACATCCGGGTGATCGAGATCGTGTCCCTGGCCGAGCGCCGCGGCCCGGCTAGCGAGGCGCAGGGGTTGTACCGCGACCTGCAGCCGCCGACTCCGGAGGCGGCGCTGCCCGCCTCAGGCGGCCCCCGCCCGACCGGCCGCGACCGCCGGGCCCTTCCGCCGAAGGGCGGCAGCGACTAGATCTTGGCGATGCTGGACCACATTCTCGACTGGGCCCGCGGCGGCGCTGCCCGGCCGATCCCCGACGACGCCACGCTGCGCCGTGCTGTCGCCGCGCTGCTGATGGAAGCCGCCCGAGTCGACGATTCGCTGGACGAGCCGGAGCGCGAGCGCATCCAGACACTGCTGGCCTGGCGCTTCGGGCTGGGCCCGTTCGAGGCGGCGCAGCTGGGCACCGACGCCGAGCGGGCCAGCGAGGGCGCGGTGTCCTGGCACGCCTTGACCCACACCATCCGCGAGCATTGCGACGAGCCGGCGCGCATCCGCATTGTGGAAATGCTGTGGGATGTCATCCTCGCGGATGGTAATGTCGACGCCCTCGAAGCCAATCTGATGCGGCGAGTCGCGGCGCTTCTATTCGTCTCGGATGCGGATAGCGGCGCTGCCCGCCGCCGTGTGCTTGCCCGCAACGGCGCCACGGCGGCCGCCAATGGAGAGCCGGAGTAAGTTAAGCATGGCCTATGTGGTGGGTGAAGCTTGCATCAAGTGCAAGTACACGGATTGCGTCGAAGTTTGCCCCGTGGATTGCTTCTACGAGGGCGAGAACATGCTGGTCATCCACCCGGACGAGTGTATCGACTGCGGGGTTTGCGAGCCGGAGTGCCCGGCCGAGGCGATCAAGCCGGACACCGAGGCTGACGCCGCGGAGAAATGGGGCGAGCTGAACCGCGAATATTCCACCCTGTGGCCGAACATCACGCGCAAGAAGGACGCCCCGGCCGACGCCGACTCCTGGAAGGACGTCGAGAACAAATTCGCCGAGCATTTCAGCGCGACTCCGGGCGAAGGCAATTGACGATTCGCCGAGTCCGCCGGCCTGCATTGCAAAAAAAGCGTCATGTCGGGGCGGACTCGGTCTTCATATCGGAAGCGCAACGTATTATAATCTTCGTCCATTCCCGGTGCTGATGACCAGTTCCGGCCTTCCATACGTGGGCCGGAATCGATTTCTGCGTCTCTAGTTTCGGTGCGGAGGTTGAACAGCGGTTGCGGCACTGCGAAGCGCAGGGCGGCGGCCGCAGGGTCTCCGCCCACTGGGTCCGACCACAGAGGGTGACTCCATTGGCAGACATGGCTCAGGAACTTGAGTACGACGTCGGCGACTATGTTGTGTATCCGGCGCATGGCGTCGGCCGCATCGAGGCGCTCGAGACGCATAGCATCAGCGGCATGACCGTGCAGCTGTATGCCATCAGCTTCGAGAAGGAGCGGATGACGCTCAAGGTTCCTGTCGGCAAGGCCAAGAAGTCTGGCCTGCGCAAGCTGTCGTCGAAGGACCGGATCAAGACCGCGCTGGAGACCCTGACCGGGCGCAGCCGCGTGCGCCGGACGATGTGGAGCCGCCGGGCCCAGGAATACGAAGCCAAGATCAACTCCGGCGACCCGGTGTCGATCGCCGAGGTGGTGCGCGACCTGCACCGCGCCACCGACCAGCCGGAGCAGTCCTACAGCGAGCGCCAGATCTACCAGGCGGCGCTGGAGCGGCTGGCGCGCGAATTGGCCGCGGTCGAGAGGATCGACGAGGTCAAGGCGACCCAGAAGCTGGAGCAGGTGCTGAAGAAGGCGGCCTGAGCGCCTTCTTCGCCTGACTGCAAGAGGCGGCCTCCGGGCCGCCTTTTTCGTGTCCGGGATCCGCCGCTGGCCGAAGGGGGCTGGCGTCACCGGGGCGAGCCGCTAAAATGCAATGCAGATGACAAATCCCTTCCTCTCCGCGTGACCGGCGACACCGGAACCTTCGCCCGGCTCGGCCGCCCCCGGCGGATCTGGGCCGTGGGCGCTGTGCATGGCGAGATCGACCGCCTGGCCGTGCTGCACGACCATGTCGCGGCCCGCTTCGAGCCCGGCGACCGGCTGGTCTATCTCGGCAACCTGATCGGCCGATCCGACCGGGTGCACGCCCTGGTCGACGAGGTGCTGTCGATGCGGCGGGCCCTGATCTCCCGCCCCTTCGTGCTGGCCGAGGATGTCGTCTTCCTGCGCGGGGCGCAGGAGGAGATGTGGCAGAAGATGCTGCAGCTGCAATTCGCGCCGAACCCGCTGGACGTGCTGCGCTGGATGCTGGCGCAGGGGGTCGACGGCACGCTGCGCGCCTATGGCGGCCGGGCCGAGGAGGGCATGGCCGCGGCGCGCGAAGGCGCCGTCCGGCTGACCCGCTGGACCAACGGCCTGCGCGAGGCGATCCGCGCCGCCCCCGGCCACAACGCGCTCTATGCCGCGCTGCGCCGGGCCGCCTTCACCGAGCCCCGCTTCACCGAGGATGACGGCATCCTGTTCGTCAGCGCCGGCATCGACCCGAGCCGGCCGCTGGCGGCCCAGGGCGACGCCTTCTGGTGGTCGGCCGCCGGCTTCGCCGGCCTGACCGAGCCCTATGCCGGCTTCCGCCGCTTGATTCGCGGTTACGACCCGGCCGGCGACGGGCTGCAGCTCGAAGGCATGACGGTGACGCTCGATTCCGGCTGCGGCCGCGGCGGCCGCCTCGCCGCCGGGCTGTTCGAGCCCGATGGCACGCTGGCCGAGATCGTCGAGGCGTAGTCCTACCGCGCTCACCGGCACGGCCCGCCCCCTCACCCTCCCGGCCCAAGCGGGCCGGGCCCCTCCCTCTCCCCGAGGAGAGGGGGAATGCGAGCCGGCTCCATCACCTCTCCTCGGGGAGAGGTCGAAATCGCAACGCGATTTCGGGTGAGGGGGCGGCTCCGGCCCCTCCGTTTTGACTGAGCGATACGTTCTCTCCCGTAACAAACCGAACCGCTCCGGCGAACTCCTAGACGAAGGGACAAGCTCCCGCCCGGCGAGGGAACGACGCCATGCGGGAGGGTGTTCGTCTATCGAGGTCGCGGGACGGATCCGCGGCATCGTTCGGCCGAAGAGGGGGCGTCCATGCCGCATCTCGACGATCCCGAGACCCAGCGCGCCAACCTGAAGTTCATCAAGGCGTCGATGAGCGAGCCGCTGCTGTCGCGCGAGACCGAGTTCGAGCTCGCTCGGCGGTGGCGCCAGGACAATGACGAACCGTCGCTGCACGCTCTGGTCCGGGCCTATACCCGCCTCGTGATCGCCACGGCGTCGCGCTTCCGCAACTACGGCCTGCCGATCGGCGACCTGGTGCAGGAGGGCAATGTCGGGCTGATGCAGGCCGCCGCCCGCTTCGAGCACGACCGCGAGGTCCGCTTCTCGACCTATGCCGCCTGGTGGATCCGCTCGGCGATGCAGGACTATGTGCTGCGCAACTGGTCGATCGTCCGCACCGGCACCACCGCGGCGCAGAAGTCGCTGTTCTTCAACCTGCGGCGGCTGCGCGCCAAGATCGAGAATGCCGGCGCCCAGACCGGGCTGACCCAGGCCGGCCGCGCCTGGATCGCCACCGAGCTGCGCGTCGACGTTGCCGATGTCGAGCAGATGGAGATGCGCCTGTCGGCCTCGGACCAGTCGCTCAACGCCCCGATCTCCGAGGATGGCGAGGACGACTGGCAGGGGCTGCTGGCCGACACCCGCCCCTCGCCCGAGGAGGTGGTGATCGGCCTGCGCGACAACGTTACCCGTTCACGCTGGCTGGCCGAGGCGATCGGCGCGCTGAGCCCGCGCGAGCAGACCATCATCCGCCAGCGCCGGCTGCGCGACAGCGGCGCCACGCTGGAGGAGCTGGGCCGCCAGCTCGGCGTCAGCAAGGAGCGGGTGCGCCAGCTCGAGCACCGGGCGCTGACCAAGCTGCGCGCCTCGATCTCCCGCCGCGTCGCCCAGCCGGAGGAGCTGTTCCTGGAGGAATAGCCGTCACTCTACGATCAGCTTGACCAGACTTCCCCGCGGCGGAAGCGCGCTCCCCGGCACGTCGTTCAGCAGCCTGAACCAGGCCTCCGCCGCCTCGACCCGCATGCGGCCGACGAGATCGGCGACGGTGTCGCCCGGCCGGATGGCGGCGACGGCGAGGCGGCGCGGCCGCACTGCCGCGGTCTCGGCCGCGCCGATCCGGCGGAAGCTCTCGACCGCGCCGCGCATCGGCGCGGCGGCAGGGCTGCCGGCGCGGGTCAGGATGTTGAAACGGTCGCGCCGCTCCGGCGTGGTCTCGATCACCACCAGCAGCGCCTCCCACCGGTCGGCGCCGATCGCCAGCCCGGCGACGCCCCAGGCGGCCGGGAAGCCGCCGAGATCGCCGTCGCCGACGCCTTGCACGCCGCCCACCCGGCGGCCCCAGACCCGCTCCAGGAACAACCGCGCCGGCAGCGCCCGCGGCTGCGACAGCTGGTCGAACAGGATCACCGAATCATCCGGGCCGATGCCCATCACCCGCTGGCGCTGGCGCACCAGGCCCACGCCCGGCGGCGCGTCCCAGCGGAAGCCGGCGGCGGGATCGATCACCGCCTGGCCGCGGATCGGGATCTGGCCCGCCCCCTCGCCCCAGGGCAGCCCGTCGACGGCATCGAGCCAGGCCTCCTCCCCGGTCTCGCCCGGCGGCAGCGCCGCGGCCCGGGCCTGGGCCGCGGCGATCCGCTCCGCCGTCTCCGGATGGTCGCCGCCGCTGATCGCCGCGGTGGCCACTTCAGGCCGGCCGGACAGGGATGCCGCGAGGCTTTGGGCGGCGCCGAACCGGGCCAGGAAGACGGGCGCGGCCGAAGGGTCGAAGCCGGCCCGGGCCAGGGCGTCGATGCCGATCCGGTCGGCCTCGCGCTCCTGCGCCCGGTCGAACTCCGCCTCGGCCTGGACCTCCGCCAGGCCGGCGACCGCCGGATCGACCGGCGGCCGCGCCTTGCCCTGCCGGGCATGGCCGGCGACGACATGCCCGATCTCATGCGCCAGCACGAAGGCGAGCTCGGCCTCGCTGCGCGCCAGGGCCAACAGGCCGCGATTGACCAGCAGCCGGCCGTCCGGCAGGGCGGCGGCGTTGACCTGGTCGGAATCGAGCAGCTCGACCGTCACCTTCAGCCGCCCGCCGGTCTCGGCATCCGCCACACGCTGGGCGATGCGGGCGACATGGTCGCGCAGCACTGGGGCGGTATAGGGACCGCCGAAGGCGGCCCGGACCGCCCGCGCCTCGGCGGTGTCAGCCAGGGCCGGGTATGGCAGCAACGGCAGGCCGGCCAAGCCCAGCAACAAGTCGCGGCGAATCATCAATCCAGCCTCTCGATCTGCTCGATCCGGATCAGAGCGATGCGCGGGCCGCCCGACCAGTCGAGCCAGCCGCGCACCCGGATGCGCCGCCCCTGCAGCGTCACCAGGTCCTGCCCGGACGCTTCCAGCCGGCGGACCAGCTCCGGCTCCGCCGTCACGGTGAAGTCCTGCCGCGGATCCGTGCCGAAATTGAGGTAGGCGCGGCCGCGCACCAGCGTGGCCTGCAGCACCTGGCCCTCGACGATCTGGAAACGGTCGAGATCGCCGCGGCCGAGCGACTCGGCCGGCCGCACGGCAAGGCCGGGATCGCCCCACAGGCCGCGCCCGGCGGCGCGGGCCTCGGCCTCGACCGCCAGCAGCGAGGCCAGCGCCGCCGCGGGATCGGCGCCTGCGGCATCGACCCGCGCCAGGCCGCGGCCGAGCAGCGCCGCCTGGACCCAGGCGCTGTCGTCGCGCTGCAGCTGCACCGGCACCCGGCGGTAACGATCGGGCGGCGCCAGCCGGGCCGGGCGGACCGAGCGGCCCTGCAGCAGCTCGGCCAGGGCCGCGCGGGCGATGTCGCGCCAGCGGCCGGCGGGGACGTCGAGGGCACTGAGCCGCAGCACCGTGCCGTCCGCCAGCGCCACGGTGCGGCCGTCGGGCACGGCCTCGACCGCGACCGGCAGGCCGTAGTCGAGCCCCTCCGCCGGCTGGGCCCGGGCGCCGCCGGCGGCGCAGAGCAGGATCAGGACAAGCAGAACGCGCATCGCTGCAGCATAGCCCGATCCGGCTGCGCCCTCGCACCGCAGAGCTTCGCTTCGATCGGCTTTTTGCAATGCGCCGCCGAGACCGTAAAGTAAGGGTCGAGACTCAGCCCGACAGCGAGACCCATGCCGCGCGACCTGATCTTCCCGACCATCGAGCCCTTCGCCACCGGCCTGCTGCCGGTCGACGACCTGCACAGCATCTATTGGGAGCAATGCGGCAGGCCGGACGGCGTGCCGGTGGTGTTCCTGCATGGCGGGCCGGGCGCCGGCGCCTCGCCGACCCATCGCCGCTTCTTCGACCCCGGCTTCTACCGCATCATCATCTTCGACCAGCGCGGCGCCGGCCGGTCCCGCCCCCTGGGCGAGACCCGGCAGAACACCACCGAGCACCTGGTCGGCGACATGGAGCAGCTGCGCCGCATGCTGGGCATCGAGCGCTGGCACGTCTTCGGCGGCTCCTGGGGCTCGACCCTCGCCCTGGCCTACGCCCAGGCGCATCCGCAGCGCTGCCGGTCGCTGACCCTGCGCGGCATCTTCCTGATGCGGCCGGAGGAGATCGACTGGTTCTTCCACGGCATGGGCACTTTCTTCCCGGAGGCGCATCGCAGCTTCGTCGAGTTCCTGCCGCCGGCCGAGCGCGCCGACCTGACCCGCGCCTATCACCGCCGGCTGACCGACCCAGACCCGGCGGTGCACCTGCCGGCGGCGCGGGCCTGGAGCATCTATGAGGGCTCCTGCTCGACCCTGCTGCCCAATCCGGAGATCGTCGCCTCGGCCGGCGAGGACGCGCATGCGCTGGGCCTGGCCCGGATCGAGGCGCACTACTTCCTGAACAACCTGTTCACCCCGCCCGACCGGCTGCTGCAGCAGGTCGACCGGATCCGCCACATCCCAGCGGCGATCGTCCAGGGTCGCTACGACACGGTGTGCCCGATCAAGACCGCGGACGAGCTGCACCGCGCCTGGCCGGAGGCGACCTATGTGGTGGTGCCGGATGCCGGGCATTCGGCGATGGAGCCCGGCATCCGCACCGCCCTGGTCGAAACCATGGAGCGGCTGAAGGTGTTAAGCTGATCGATCGCTCGGTCAATCCGCCAGCCCGCCGCCGCGGGCGTGGCGGACCAGGCGCACCAGCTCCTTCCGCGCCGTCTCGGCATCGGTCACCGGCGCGGCGAAGGCCAGACGGGCGACGGCGGCGCCCAGGCGCAGATCGGCGCCGTCGGCGTCGATCCCGGTCATCCGCCAGCCGGTGCCGCCGCGGCCGAGCAGTGCCTGGGCGTAGAGGTCGAGGGCGTCGGCGTGATCATCGTTCATATGGCCGATGATGCCGGGCTCGGCCGCGGTCAGCGCCGGCGGCGGGCCGATCAGCAGGTCGTCGGCGTCGAAGCGGTGGATGGCGCCGAAGCCGGCGACCATGTGGCCGCGTTCGACCCGCACCCGCCACAGGCTGAAATCCGGGAAACCGGCATAGCCGGCCGCATCCGGATGCCGGGCCAGGTAGCGGGCGCGCAGCGCCGGGTCGTCCGCCGGCTCGGCCCGGCCGGAAACGGTCAGGCGCGGCCCGGCCAGCGGCTGGTCGAGCCCGGCCGTGCCGTCGAACAGCAGCGCCGCCCGGGAGTCCCGCTCGAGGTTGCCGGTGTGCTCCGCCAGCCGCGAGATCAGCAGCAGCGGCTGCCCGGCCGGGTCGGTCGCGACCAGCACCAGCGAGGCGTAGGGGCCGCCTTCCGCGTCCAGCGTCGCCAGGGCGGCGCGGTCCAGGCTGCGCAGCAGGATCCGGGCCTGGGCGGCCGGAGCGAGCTCTGATGTCGACATCGCGCCGCTACCTCGCTGGTTTTCCTGGGGATTACCTCGTCCGAGTGACATTTCGGCCGTGAATACGCCATATTGGGCGTTCAGCGTCCCCGGCAATGAGGTTGTGCCTGCCGGGGGCGGGTCGTGAGAGTGGAGGGGGCCATGGCCCAGACCATCGCGCTGGTCGACGACGATCGCAACATCCTGACATCGGTCGCGATGTCGCTGGAGTCGGAAGGCTATGAGGTCCGCACCTTCTCCGACGGCGACGAAGCGCTGCGCGGGCTGGCGCAGAAGCCGGTCGACCTGGCCGTGCTCGACATCAAGATGCCGCGCATGGACGGGATGGAGCTCTTGGGCCGGCTGCGCAAGACCACCAACATGCCGGTGATCTTCCTGACCTCGAAGGACGACGAGGTCGACGAGTTGCTGGGCCTGCGCATGGGCGCCGACGACTACATCAAGAAGCCGTTCTCGCAGCGCCTGCTGATCGAGCGCATCCGTGCCCTGCTGCGGCGCGAGCAGCTGGCGACCGACACCACGCCGGCCGACCCCGCCGCCGTCGTCGCCCGCGGCGACCTGACGCTGGACGGCAACCGCCATGCCTGCCTGTGGCGCGGCGAGACCATCGACCTGACGGTCACCGAGTTCCTGCTGGTCAAGGCGCTGGCGATCCGCCCCGGCCACGTCAAGAGCCGCGACCAGCTGATGGACGCCGCCTATGGCGAGCACATCTATGTCGACGACCGCACCATCGACAGCCACATCAAGCGCATCCGCAAGAAGTTCAAGGCGATCGACACCGAGTTCGGCCACATCGAGACGCTGTACGGCGTCGGCTATCGCTACAAGGAGGCGTGAACGTACCGGCGGCCGCCCCTGCCCGGCCGCGACCGGACGCCGCCGCATGATGCCGTGACGGTTCCCCCATGACGGCCCCGCTCAGAGCCTCCCGCGGCCCCGCGCCGCGCCTCGGCGAGCCGGCCGAGGACACCCCCATCGGCGCCGTCCCGGTCGCCGCGCCGGAGCCGGCTGCCGAGCCGATCACCGCGACCCCGGTCGGCGGCCGCACCGTCGACGCGCCGGTCGCGCGGCTGCGCCGCCGCTTCTTCTCCAAGCTCACCGCCCGCGTCCTGGCCGTCAACATGATGGCGCTGATGATGCTGGTCGGCGGCATGCTGTACCTGTCGTCCTACCAGGAGCGGCTGATCGAGAACGAGCTGTCCTCGCTCGACGCCGAGGCCACGATCCTGGCCGCCAACCTGGCCGAGGCGGCGGTGGTCGGCGGCGTCGACACGCAGCAGTCGCTGGATCCGGACAACGCCCGCCAGATCGTCCGCCGGGTTTACCAGACCAACGACACCCGGGCCCGGCTGTTCGGCGCCGACGGCAAGCTGGTGGCCGACAGCCGGATGCTGGGCCAGCCCGGCGGCATCATCGAGGTGCGGCCGCTGCTGCCGCCGCAATCCAAGGGCTGGCTGCGCGCCACCTGGGACGCGATCTACGACTGGTCGACCGAATTCGCCGGGCCGCGCAAGCGCTGGCCCAGCTATGTCGAGCGCCAGGACCAGCAGGCGAACGACTATGCCAGCGTCCGCGCCGCCCTCAGCGGCGGCGTCGGGCGCCAGATCTGGACCCGCGACGACGGCAAGCTGATGCTCGGCGTCGCCGTGCCGGTGCAGCGCGTGCGGCTGGTGCTGGGCGCGGTGCTGATGTCCCGCGAGGGCGTCAACATCGAGGGCAACCTGCAGACGGTGCGCGAGGAGATCCTGAAGGTCTTCGCCATCGCGCTGGGCGTCACCATCGTCCTGTCGCTGTATCTCGCCGGCACCATCACCCGGCCGATCCGCCGGCTGGCAAGGGCGGCGGAGCGGGTGCAGCAGGGCCGCGGCCGCAAGATCGAGATCCCGGACATGAGCGGCCGGCGCGACGAGATCGGCGAGCTGGCCTCGGCCCTCAGGGCCATGACCGCGGCGCTGTGGACCCGGATCGACGCGATCGAGCGCTTCGCCGCCGACGTGTCGCACGAGATCAAGAACCCGCTGACCTCGCTGCGCAGCGCGGTCGAGACCACCGCCCGGATCACCGACCCGGCGCAGCAGCGCCGGCTGATGGCCATCATCCTGGAAGACGTGCAGCGCCTCGACCGGCTGATCACCGACATCTCCGACGCGTCGCGCCTCGACGCCGAGCTGTCGCGGGCCGAGACCGAGACGGTCGATATCGGCCGCATGCTGGGCATGCTGACCGAGCTGTACAAGACCACGTTGGAGGACACCGGGATCAAGGTCTCCTTAAGCCTGCCGCCCGGCTCGGCCTTGACCGTGCCCGGCATCGAGGACCGGCTGGTCCAGGTGTTCCGCAACCTGATCACCAACGCGATCTCGTTCTCGCCGCCCGACGGCGCCATCACCCTGCGCGCCCGGCGGGAGGGCGCCTGGGTGATCGCGACCATCGAGGATGACGGCCCCGGCATCCCTCCGGCCAAGCTGGAGGCGATCTTCGACCGGTTCTATACCGAGCGCCCGGCCGGGGAAAAATTCGGCACCCATTCCGGCCTGGGGCTCAGCATCTCCAAGCAGATCATCACCGCCCATCGCGGCCAGATCTTCTCCGAAAATCGGGAAGGGCGCCCCGGCGCCCGCTTCACGGTGAAGATCCCCGCGAAATGAGGGCGACATCGACGACGTTCCGTATCGAAGGGGGATTCTCATGACATCGTGCCTGCGCGGGCTGCTGCTCGGCAGCGTCTTCGCCCTGACCGCCGCCGGCCCGGCTTTCGCCCAGACGCCGGCGGCCGTTCCGGCGCCGCCGGCGGTGCTGGAGGAGATGGACGCGCTGTCCTTCGTCACCTGGGCCAGCGCCTCGGTCCGCGGCGCCCCGAACGGCACCGCCGAGCTGAAGGAGACGCTGCCCTTCGGGTCGCAGGTCATCGTCACCGGCCGGCTGGCCGCCGGCGGCTGGGTGCGGGTGCAGACCCCGAAGACCCCGGTCGGCTACATGTGGGCGCAGACCCTGGCGCCGATGCGCATCGCCATGCCCGGCGCCGCCGCGGCGGGGACGCCCGGCGTGGCCCCGGCCGATGATGCCGCCGACGACACCATCGCGACGGCGACGCCGCTCGGCACCGTCGGCCCCTCGCCGCTGGCCGCCGAGGGCCGGGTCTCGACCACCGACCAGACCGATGTCTACGCCATCACCACCGAGGGCTGGACCAACCTGACGGTCGACCTCACCGGCATGACCGGCGATGCCGATCTCGAGCTGAAGGACAGTGACGGCGGCACGCTCGGCTCCTCCGCCGCCGGCGGATCCGACGACGAGCATGTCACCGCGGTGGTCCGGCCCGGCACCTACTATCTGGTCATCACCAGCTACGGTGACGACACGCCGTACCGCCTGTCCGTCTCCGGCACGCCGGGCGAGGAGCCGCCGGCGGATGCGGCCGGGTCCAGCCAGTCCGACGCCCGCGACCTGGGCGACGTCACCGGCAAAAGCGCCGAGGCCAGCGACTGGGTCGGCCCGGCCGACGCCACCGACTACTACGCCTTCCGGATCACCGAGCGGCAGGCGGTCACCATCGGCCTGGACGGGCTGTCGGCCGATGCCGACATCAACCTGGAGGGCGCCGACGGCACCAACCTGCTGAGCGGCACCAACACCGACACCGAGGCGGAGGCGCTGACCGCGACGCTGGATCCCGGCACCTACTACCTGAACGTCTATCCGGCCGGCAGCGAAGCCACCGAATACCGGGTGACCGTGGCCGGTGCGGCCGCCGCCCCGCCGCCGCCGGACCATGCCGGCAACACCCCGGAGGAGGCCGGCACGATCGAGCGCGTCGGGCCGCAGGCCGTGACCATCAAGGACTGGGTCGGCTTCACCGACCGCGACGACTATTGGCGCTTCACCCTGGTCAACCGGGCCGACGTCACCATCCGCCTGACCATGGACCAGGGCGACGCCGATATCGACCTCCTGCGCGCCTCGGACCAGGAGAGCCTGATCGGCGGCGCCGAGTCCGGCACCGACCCGGAGGAGCTGCAGCTGCGGCTGGACCCCGGCACCTATCTGCTGCGGGTCTACTCCTACCAGGGCGACACGCCGTACACGCTGGAAGCCAAGGCGGTGCCGGCGAAATAACGCGTCTTCTTGTCTGATGATTTGCCGTTGCGATTGACAGGGGCCGGGGGTGCCGTCCACCTTCCCACCCGCGATGGCGACGATCCATGCGACCTGCGTCGCAGTCGACGGCCGCGGCGTGTTGCTGCGCGGGCCGTCGGGCAGCGGCAAATCCGACCTGGCCCTCCGGCTGATCGATGCCGGGGGGCGTCTGGTCGCCGACGACCGGGTGCAGCTCGCGCTCGAGGGCGGCGTCGTGGTGGCGCGCCCGCCCGCGGTGCTGGCCGGGCTGATCGAGGCCCGCGGCTTCGGGCCGATCCCGGTGCCGTTCGAGCCGGCCGCCCCGGTGCTGCTGGTCGCCGACCTCAAGCCGGCCGAGGCGATCGAGCGGCTGCCGGAACCTGCCGTCTGCGCCTATCTCGGCATCCGGCTGCCGCTGGTCTCGGTGGCGCCCTTCGAGGCCTCGGCGCCGGTCAAGCTGCGCCTGGCCCTGGCCGCCCTGGCCCTGCCCGAACGCCGTCTCGCCCGATGACAGACATCCCCCAAGCAGCGGCGCGATCCGGGGCCCGTCACCGTCTGGTGCTGGTGACCGGACTGTCCGGCGCCGGCCATTCCACCACGCTCAAGACCCTCGAGGATCTCGGCCACGAGGCGATCGACAACCTGCCGATCGCGCTCTTGGGCCCGCTGGTCGACCATGCCGAGGGCCGGCCGATGGCGGTGACCATCGACACCCGCACACGCGGCTTCTCGGTCGAGGCGCTGGAGGCCGAGATCGCGGCGCTGCGCGCCCGCGGTGATGTCGATGTCCGGCTGCTGTTCGTCGATGCCGACGACGAGATCCTGCAGCGCCGCTTCACCGAGACCCGGCGGCGCCACCCGCTGGCGACCGACCGGCCGGTGGCCGACGGCATCCGGCGCGAACGGCTGGAGCTGTATCCGCTGCGTCCCCTGGCCGACGTCGTGGTCGACACCTCGCTGACCAGCCCGCAGGACCTGCGGCGCCTGATCGAGGGGCATTTCGGCCTCGACACCACGCCCGGCCTGTACGTCACGGTGATGTCGTTCTCGTTCAAGCGCGGGCTGCCGCGCGAGGCCGACCTGGTGTTCGACGTCCGCTTCCTCGATAACCCGCACTGGGTGCCCGACCTGCGGCCGCAGACCGGCCAGGACCCGGCGGTGCAGGCGATGATCCGGCGCGACGCGCAGTTCGACCCGTTCATGGCCTCGCTGTTCGGCCTGCTCGAACCGCTGCTGCCGCGCTACAACCGCGAGGGCAAGAGCTACCTCACCATCGCCGTCGGCTGCACCGGCGGCAAACATCGATCGGTGTTCGTGGCGGAGACGCTGGCGGCCTGGCTGGACGGCCAGGGCTATCGCCGCGGCCTGGTCCACCGCGACATGCCGACGTAAGGGCTGACAGGAAGGCAACCGGAAGCACATGACCACCCACCCGATGATCGGCATGGTCCTCGTGACCCATGGTCGTCTCGCCGACGAGTTCGTCGCGGCGATGGAGCATGTGGTGGGCGCCCAGCCCCAGGTCGCCACGGTCTGCATCGGGCCCGAGGACGACATGGAGCAGCGCCGGGCCGAGATCATGGACAAGGTGTCCGCCGTCGATGGCGGGCGCGGCGTGGTGCTGCTGACCGACATGTTCGGCGGCACGCCGTCGAACCTGGCGATCTCGATCCTGGACCGCGCCAATGTCGAGGTGATCGCCGGCATCAACCTGCCGATGCTGATCAAGCTGGCCTCGGTGCGCAAGACCGACACCCTGACCGACGCCGTGACCGCCGCCCGCGAGGCCGGCCAGAAATACATCAGCGTGGCCTCGGCCCTGCTGAAGCCGGAGAAGCGCAAATGACCGGCCCGGTGTCTCCGGACATGGCCGAGGAAAGACTGACGCGCAGCGTCACCATCTGCAACCAGCGCGGGCTGCATGCCCGGGCGGCGGCGAAGTTCGTCAAGCTGGTGGCCGAGTTCGACGCCGAGATCTGGGTCGAGCGCAACGGCACCGAGGTCGGCGGCCAGTCGATCATGGGGTTGATGATGCTGGCGGCCGGGCCCGGCACGGACATCGCCATCGCCGCGGCCGGGCCGCAGGCGGCCGAGGCCCTGGCGGCGCTCGTCTCCCTGGTCGAGCGCGGTTTCGACGAGGACTGAAACGATGGCGACCCGGATCGCCGACCTCTCCCCATCCAAGCCCAGCCGCGAGGTCGTGCTGAGCGGCCTTGCCGTCTCCGGCGGCGTCGCCATCGGCCCGGCCCATCTGATCGAGAGCGGCTTCGAGCAGGTGCCGGAATACCGGCTGGAGGAGGCCGACCTGCCCGGCGAGCGCGAGCGCTTCGCCGAGGCGCTGGCCAAGTCCCGGCGCCAGATCAAGAAGCTGAAAGCCAAGGCCCAGACGCTGCCGGAGCAGGCGGCGGAGGATATCGGCTACCTGCTGGACGCCCATGCCGCGATCCTGTCCGGCTCGCGCCTGCTGCGCGGGGTCGAGGCCCGCATCACCGAGGAGCGGGTCAACGCCGAATACGCGGTGCAATCGGAGATCGCGTCGATCGCCGCCCAGTTCGCGGCGATGGACGACAGCTACCTGGCCGGCCGGATCGACGACATCCGCGAGGTCGGAACCCGGCTGATCCGCAACCTGACCAAGCGCCAGTTCCAGACCCTCGCCGGCCTGCCCGAGGGCAGCATCATCCTGGCCGAGGAGATCACCCCGGCCGACACCGCGCTGATGGATCCGCGCCGGGTGATGGGCTTCGCCGCCGTCCTCGGCGGCACCCAGAGCCATACCGCGGTGATGGCGCGGTCGCTGGGCCTGCCGGCGGTGCTGGGCGTGCCGGGCCTGCTGGCCGGGGTCCGCGCCGGGCAGACCGTGATCGTCGACGGCACCGCCGGGCAGGTGATCATCGATCCGGCGCCCGAGACCCTGTCCGCCTATCGCATCCGGCGCGACCTGGCGCGGGCCGACCGCAAGCAGCTCGAGGCCCTGATCGGCCTGCCCTCGCGCAGCCGCGACGGCGTCGACGTCACCCTGTCGGCCAATGTCGAGCTGGCCCGCGACGTGCAGATGGCGACCGAGCTGAACGCGGCCGGGGTCGGCCTGCTGCGCACCGAGTTCATGTTCATGAACCGGGACGACCTGCCGGGCGAGGAGGAGCAGTATTCGATCCTGCGCGGCATGGTCGAGGGCATGGCCGGCAAGACGGTGACGATCCGCACCCTCGACCTCGGCGGCGACAAGATCGCGTCGGCCCTCGGCGGCCGCTTCGCCGAGACCGCCAACCCGTCGCTGGGCCTACGCGCCATCCGGCTGTCGCTGAGGGAGCCGAAGCTGTTGGAGGCGCAGCTGGCGGCGATCCTGCGGGCCGGCGCGCACGGGCCGATCCGGGTGCTGCTGCCGATGATCACCACGATCGGCGAGATCCGCGCGGTCAAGGCGGCGCTGGACCGGACGATGCGCCGGCTGAAGCGGCGCCGGGTGCCGGTGCCGGCAACGATGCCGCCGCTCGGGGTGATGATCGAGGTGCCGGGGGCGGCGCTGATCGCCGACGCCCTGGCGCGCGAGGTCGATTTCTTCGCCATCGGCACCAACGACCTGGTGATGTACACGCTGGCCGCCGACCGCGGCGACGAGGCGGTGTCGCATCTCTACGACCCGCTGCACACCTCGGTGCTGCGGCTGGTGCAGTTCACGGTCGAGGCGGCGCTGCGCGCCCGCATCCCGGTCAGCGCCTGCGGCGAGATCGCGGGCGATCCGCGCTTCACCGCGCTGCTGGTCGGCCTGGGCATCCGCGATCTGTCGATGGCGCCGCTGCGGGTCCTGGAGGTCAAGCGCCGGATCCTGACGCTGGACAGCGTCGCCGCCGCCCGCCGCGCCCGGATGATGCTGGACCAGACCGATTCCGGCCGGATCGCCGCGCTGCTCGATGATTTCAACGAGGGTGGTTGAGCGGCCGATGAGGGTCCTGGTCACCGGCAGTTCCGGCCATCTCGGCGAGGCACTGGTCCGCACCTTGCGGGATCGCGGGCACGAGGCCATCGGCCTGGACGTGCTGCCGGGGCCGTTCACGGCACAGGTCGGCTCGGTCGCCGACCGCGCCGTCGTGCGGCAGGCCATGGCCGGGGTGCAGGCGGTGCTGCACGCCGCCACGCTGCACAAGCCGCATGTCGCCACCCACGCCCGGCAGGATTTCGTCGACACCAACATCACCGGCACGCTGAACCTGCTGGAGGAGGCGGCCGCGGCCGGGATCGGCGCCTTCGTCTTCACCAGCACCACCAGCGTGTTCGGCGATGCCCTGGTGCCGCCCGCGGAGGCCCCGGCCGCCTGGGTGACCGAGACGGTGGTGCCGGTGCCGAAGAACATCTACGGCGTCACCAAGGCCGCGGCCGAGGATCTGTGCCAGCTGGCCCACCGCAACCAGGGCCTGCCCTGCCTGGTGCTGCGCACCTCGCGCTTCTTCCCCGAGGCGGATGACGACGGGGCCAAACGCGCGGCCTATGCCGACGACAACCTGAAGGCCAACGAATACCTGTTCCGGCGGGTCGACATCGAGGATGTGGTCGAGGCCCATCTGCTGGCCCTGGAGAAGGCGCCGGCGATTGGCTTCGGCCGCTACATCGTCAGCGCCACCACGCCGTTCCGGCCGGAGGACCTGGCGGAGCTGCGGCGTGACGCGCCGGCAGTGCTGCGGCGGCGCGTCCCCGGCGTCGAGGCCGAATATGCGGCCCGCGGCTGGCGGATGCTGCCGGGCATCGACCGGGTCTATGTCAACGACCGGGCCCGCGCCGAGCTGGGCTGGCAGCCGCGCCACGACTTCCGCGCCGTGATCGACCGGCTGCAGGCAGGCGGTGGGCTGTGGAGCCCGCTGGCCCGGCGGATCGGGTCGAAGGGCTACCACGCCGAGACCTTCGCCGAAGGCCCCTACCCTGTGGGCTGACCGGCGATTTGTGGACGACATCATTCTCTGTATTGCAATACATAATATTTTATACAAAACTCGTCGATGCCGACTCACGGGGGAAGAGAGGCATGGAAGGGGTCGTTCACGTCACGCCGGCGATCTGGGTCCACGACGGCAACCAGTCACCGATTCGCCTGGGCGACGCCGATGATCTTGCCGATTGGCTGGGACGGAGATGCGCGTCGCTGATGCGGACCGCGCCAGCCGGAAGCGATCAGGTCCTCGAGCTGGAGAGGCTGCTCGCCCGGGTCGAGGCTGCGATCGATGCCGGTGAAAACCATCTGCCGCCCGACCTTCACGGAGACGTGATCATCACCGTCTCCGGACAGGGCGGGATCACGGCTTGGTCCGTGGCGAACCGCAACCGGCCGCCATCGCCCCATCCATATCTCGATTTCGCCGAGAGCGCCGCCGCGCTGGGAATCGGCCGTATGTGATTCGGCTCCGGCGGATCTAGGCCCGCACCGCCCGCGCCGAGGCCGCGGTCGCGACCAGCAGCACCGCCACGATCCCAAGCGCGGCCGGCAGGCCGAGATGATCGGCGATGAAGCCGATCGCCGCCGGGCCGGCCAGGATGCCGCAATAGCCGAGGGTGGCGATGGTCGAGATCGCCAGCCCCGGCGCCATGCCCGGCACCCGGCCGGCGGCGCTGAACAGCACCGGCACGACATTGGCGGCGCCGACCCCGACCAGGGCGAAGCCGACCAGCCCGGCCGCCGGCCAGGGCGCCAGGATCGCCAGCAGGAAGCCGGCCGCCGCGAGGGCGGAGCCGAGCCGGACCACCGTCTCGCCGCCGAAGCGGCTGGTGATGCCGTCGCCGGCCAGCCGCATCACCGCCATCGCCACCGCGAACATGGCGTAGCCCAACCCGGCCACGGCCGGATCCTGGCCGCGGGCCTCGTGCAGGAACACGGCGCTCCAGTCCAGCACCGCGCCTTCGGCCTGGAACAGCACGAAGGTCAGGAGGCCAAGCACCAGCACCAGGCCGCGCGGCAGGGTGAAGCGCATCCCGGCCTGCGCGGGCCTGGGCTCCGGCGGCAGCATCGACCCGGCCTGGGCCACCAGCAGCGCCAGCATCAGGCCGCTGACCACCAGAGCCACGGTCAGGGGCGACAGGCCGAGGCCGAGCAGCAGGCTGGCGCCCCCGGCGCCGATCAGCCCGCCGACGCTGAACATGCCGTGGAAGGACGACATCAGCGGCCGGCCGCCGCGCGCCTCGACCGCCGCGGCCTGGACGTTCATGGCCACGTCCATCGACCCGGTGGCGGCGCCGAACAGGAACAGGGCGAGGCCCAGCATCAGGGCGTCCGGCGCCAGGATGATCAGCGGCAGCGACAGGCAGATCACCAGCCCGCCCAGCGCGGTGATCGCCCGGCTGCTGAAGCGGGCGGCGAGGAAGCCCGCCAGCGGCATCGCCACCATCGCCCCTGCGCCCATTCCGAGCAGGGCGAGGCCCAGCACGCCGTCATCGATGCCGAGGCGGGCCTTGGCCAGCGGCACCTGCGGCGCCCAGCTGGCGGTGACGGTGCCGCAGATCAGGAACATGGCGCGGGTGGCAAGGCGCGCGGCGCGGAGATCGGCGGTCGCGGTCGTGCCTTCGGCGAAACTGGTCATGACGGCTCCGGTCAGGCGAGAATCCCGGTCAGGCGAGAATCAGGGTGAGGCCGGCCTGGCGACAGGCGGCGAGGAGGGGGGCGTCGGCCGACCGTTCGGTGATCAGGGCGTCCAGCCGTCCGACCGGCAGGATCGGGAAGGGGGCGGCGGTGCCCAGCTTGTCGGCGGTGACGACGGCGGCGACCCGGCCGGCGCAGCCGGCCATGCGGCGCTTCACCAGCGCCTCCTCATGGTCCATGCCGCCGAGCCCGGCCGTGACGTCGAGGCTGCAGACCCCGAGCAGGCAGAGATCGGCGCGCAAGCCCTCGAGCGCGGCCAGCACCGAGGTGCCGACGGTGGCCTGGTCGGCCTTGTCGACCCGGCCGCCGAGCAGGACAACCTCGACCGCCGGATGCCGGGTCAGGGCCAGCGCTGCCGGCAGGTTCGGGGTGACGACCGTGGCGCGCAGGTCGGGCGGCAGCGCCTCCGCCACCGCCAGCATGGTGGTGCCGCCGTCGAGCAGCACCACCTCGCCCGGCCGGATCAGCCCGGCCGCCACCCGGCCGAGCGCGGCCTTGGCCTCCGGCCGCTCGGTCGCCCGGGTGGCGAAGGTGCCGGTGGCGGGGGTCAGCGGCAGCGCCCCGCCATGGACGCGGCGCACCGCCCCGGCCCGGGCGAGGTCGTTGAGGTCGCGCCGGATCGTGTCCTCGGACACGCCGAGGGTCGCGCTGGCCGCCGTGGCCATGATCTTGCCGTCGAGGGCGAGCAGGTCGAGGAGGCGGCGGCGCCGTTCCTCCGGCAGCAGGATGTCAGTCATGGGCTTTGCCTAGTTTTGCCTGATCATGCATGATCACGCAGAAACACGCAACAGCGGGCGGCGGACTTTCTCCGGCCCGACGCCTGCCCCCTCCTGCACAACGGCGGATTTGGGGAAAGAACTCCCACGAGCTCGACCGAGCGCCAAATCAAACATATAAAGATGTCTTTATGCTTGTCGCGGACGGGCCCTGCTGCTACACCCTGCGGCAATTCCGCTTTGCCTCGAGGAGCCTTCGATGCCCGACGCCGCCACCTTCACCGACTACAAGGTCAAGGACCTCAGCCTCGCCGATTGGGGCCGCAAGGAAATCGCGATCGCCGAGACCGAGATGCCCGGCCTGATGGCGCTGCGGGCGGAGTTCGGCGCGTCGCAGCCGCTGAAGGGCGCCCGCATCGTCGGCTGCCTGCACATGACCATCCAGACCGCGGTGCTGATCGAGACGCTGACGGCGCTGGGCGCCACCGTGCGCTGGTCGTCCTGCAACATCTTCTCGACCCAGGACCAGGCTGCCGCGGCGATCGCCGCCGCCGGCGTCCCGGTCTTCGCCTGGAAGGGCGAGACCGAGGAGGAGTTCTGGTGGTGCATCGAGCAGACGCTGCGCGGCCCGGGCGGCTGGACCCCGAACATGATCCTGGACGATGGCGGCGACGTCACCCAGATCATGCACGACAAGTATCCGGAGATGCTGGCCGAGGTGCGCGGCCTGTCCGAGGAGACGACCACAGGCGTGCACCGCCTGTATGAGATGATGAAGAAGGGAACCCTCAAGGTCCCCGCCATCAACGTCAACGACAGCGTCACCAAGTCGAAGTTCGACAACCTGTATGGCTGCCGCGAGAGCCTGGTCGACGGCATCAAGCGCGCCACCGACGTGATGATGGCCGGCAAGATCGCGGTCGTCGCCGGCTATGGCGATGTCGGCAAGGGCTCGGCCGCCTCGCTGCGCAGCCAGGGCGCCCGGGTCATGGTCACCGAGATCGACCCGATCAACGCCCTGCAGGCGGCGATGGAAGGCTACCAGGTCGTGACCATGGACGAGGCGGCGTCGGTCGGCGACATCTTCGTCACCGCGACCGGCAATGTCGACGTCATCACGCTCGACCACATGCGGGCGATGAAGGATCGCGCCATCGTCTGCAACATCGGCCACTTCGACAGCGAGATCCAGATCGACGGCCTCCGCAACTACAAGTGGGAGGAGGTCAAGCCGCAGGTCGACGAGGTGGTCTTCCCGGACGGCAAGCGCCTGATCGTCCTGGCCCAGGGCCGGCTGGTCAACCTGGGCTGCGGCACCGGCCACCCCAGCTTCGTGATGTCGGCCAGCTTCACCAACCAGGTGCTGGCGCAGATCGAGCTGTGGCAGAACCACGCCAATTACGAGCGCAAGGTCTACGTCCTGCCGAAGCATCTCGACGAGAAGGTCGCGGCGCTGCACCTCGACAAGATCGGCGCCAAGCTGACCCAGCTGACCCCGAAGCAGGCCGACTACATCGGCGTGCCGACGCAGGGCCCGTACAAGCCGGACCACTACCGCTACTGATCGCCCCTCCGGGTCCGATCGAGCACCAGCCCCCGCCCTCCGGCGGGGGCTTTTTCGTGTGTGCGTGACGGGCGGACGAAGATCCCCAGTTTCAACATATTTGGAACAAATCCTGGCCCTTCCGTTGGATATACTTTCGGGCTCTTGGAAATTCTAAAACTTTATTCCCAGCCAGCGAGCCAGTCATGACGATATTCACAGGCACCAGCGGCGACGACAACCTGCCGCCGCCGATGGGCGACAACAGCGGCAACGACACCTTCTACGGCCTGGCCGGGGCCGATTACATCAATGCCGGCATCGGCGACGACATCGCCTATGGCGGCTCCGAGGTCGACTTCATCGATGGCGGCGGCGGCGATGACTATCTCGACGGCGGCACCGGCGCCGACACGCTGATCGGCAATTTCGGCGACGACACCTATATCGTCGACAACGCCGGCGACACGGTCACCGAATACTCGGCCATGGACGGCACCGACACGATCTATTCCAGCGTCTCCTACACCCTGCCGCAATATGTCGAGCGGCTGATCCTGACCGGCGCCTTCAACCTGAGCGGGACCGGCGGCGCCGGCGCCGACACCATCATCGGCAATTCCGGCGCCAACACCCTGACCGGCAATGCCGGCGCCGATTTCCTGTCCGGCGGCGACGGCAACGACGTGCTTCGCGGCGGGGCCGGCATGGATGTCCTCGACGGCGGCAACGGCATCGACGCGGTCACCTACACCGAGGGCGGAGTGGGCGTGACCGTGAACCTGGCCACGGGCGTGGGCAGCGGCGGCAACGCCCAGGGCGACAGCTATGGCAGCATCGAGAACGTCAACGGCAGCACCGGCAACGACACCATCATCGGCAATGCGTCGGCCAATGTGCTGAACGGCTGGGCCGGCAAGGACACGCTGACCGGCGGTGGCGGAGCCGATACCTTCACCTTCTCCGCGATCGCCCATAGCGTCGTCGGTGCCAATGCCGACCGGATCACCGATTTCAGCCATGCCCAGGCCGATCGGGTGGATTTGTCGGCGATCGACGCCAACGCGGCGGTGTCGGGCGACCAAGCCTTCACCTTCATCGGCACCGCGCTCTACAGCCACAACGCCGGGGAGCTGCGCTATTCCGTCGCCGGCGGCGTCACCACCATCGCCGGCGACATCAACGGCGACGGCACCTCGGATTTCCACATCCAGCTGACCGGGTCCATCGGGCTGGTGGCCGCCGACTTCGTGCTGTAGCCGGGCGATCCGTCAGTCGGTGGTCGGGATGCCGTCGAAGTCGCTCTCCACCGACAGGTCGTTCTGGTCGGCGCAGGTGAAGCGGGCCGAGCCGGCGAGCGGGTCCAGGCCCGTCAGGGTCAGGGTGCCGCTCGCCGACTGGTCGCAGCCGTCGATCGAGCCGTCGCCGGCCTCTAGGCTGAAGGAGACGCCGTAACCGATCGCCGATTTGTCGGCTGCGACCGCCTGGGAGAACGGCTTCAGGTCGTGCGCGCCGAGCGCCGCGTCCTTCGGCAGGGCGACCACCACGGCGCCGACCGGCATCATCTGCTTGGTGCCGTGGACGTCGCGCTCCTGCTCCAGATACAGCAGCAGCAGCCGGCTGCCGGCGGCCTGCCGCTTGGCCGAACCGGTGCCGGTGATGGTGGCGTTGACCGGGGCGCCGACCTTGGTGCTGACCCGGCCCGGGCCGGCCGAGGCGGCGGCCGGCTCGGACGGCACCACCTGGTTCGGATCGACCGGCACCGCGTCGAAGGTCAGCGACAGCGTCGCCTCCGACGAATCGCGGCAGGTGAAATTCAGCGTGCCGGCGAAGGGCGAGACGGCGGAGATCTCCACCGTGCCCTGCGGCACCAGCCGGCAGTCGCGCACCCGCGACCCGTCCGCGCCGATGGCGAGGTACATCGCGCCGGCGGCCTTGCCGTCCTTGTCGTGGCGGGCCGAATCGTAGCTGCCGACCGGGAGATCGCCCGGCGCGACATCGGCCGGCAGCAGAAGCTGGATCTGGCGGGCGCGGATCACCCCCTCGCCGGTCGCGGTCATGCCAAGGACGAAACGGCCGCGATCGTCCTTCACCACGGCCGCGAAGCCTTCGATGGTCTCGGTCTCGCCGCCGGTGCCCGCGACCGTGCCGCGGAAGGTGCCGAGGGTCTGGTCGGCCGCCGCCGCGGGCAGCGCCGGCAGCAGCAGCAGAAGGGTGACGGCGAGGCGGCGCAGCATGATCTCTTCCCGGTGGTCCGGCCGCACCCTACACGCTGCGGCGCCGCCGCGCCTCCCCGCCATCGCGTCGCAGGCTATGCCGACAGCTGTGCCTCGAAGGCCGCCAGCGCCTGTGGCAGGTCGGCCCGGCCGAAGCCGATGCGGAACCGGTCCGCCGGCACCGGGCCGAGGGCGGAGCGGTAGACCCGCGCCGGCAGCAGCAGCACGCCGGAGCGCTCGACCAGGTCGTCGGCGAAGGCATCCACCCCCTCGCCGCCGAGATAGCGTGGGAAGGCGATGCAGCCGCCGGCGGGCACCTGCCATTCGAAGCGGTTGGCGTGGCGGGCGAAGAAGGCATCGAGCAGCGGTAGGTTCCGGGCAACCAGGGCCCGGCTGCGCGCCACCAGAGGATCGCGGGCGCCGATCGCGATCTCGGCCAGCGCCTCGCTCGGCGCCGGGGCGCACAGGGTGGTGTAGTCCTTCTGCCGCACGATCCGGCGCAGGAGCTCGCGGTCGCGGCAGGCGACCCAGCCGAGGCGCAGCCCCGGCAGGCCATAGGTCTTGGACAGCACCCCGACCGACAGAGCGCGCTCATACAGCTCGACCGCCGGCGGCAGCCGGTCCTGCTCGCGCCGCTCCAGCCCGCGATAGACCTCGTCCGACAGGATCCAGATCCCGCGCGACCGGGCGAGGTCGATGATCGCGTCGAACACCGGGCGCGGCGGCAGCCAACCGGTCGGGTTGTGCGGCAGGTTCAGGATGATGGCTTTGGTGTTCGGCCGCAGCGCCGCCGCGATCCGGTCCGGGTCGAGCGACCAGCCGTGTTCGGACTCCGGAGCCGGGTCGAGCGGAACGCCGGTGACGGCGCAGATGCTGGCGGCCACCGCCTCGAGCGACTGGTAGTTCGGGATCAGCGTCACCGCATGGTCGTCCGGGCCTAGCAGCGCCCGCACCGACTGGAAGATCGCCTCCCCCGCCCCGACCGTGACCGCCACATCGTCGGCCTCGAGCCCGGCATACATCCCGGCGATCGCCGCCCGCAGCGACGGCGCCCCGGCCGTCTCGGTGTAGCCGAGCCACAGCCGGTCCCAGGCTTCGCGCTGCGCCGGCGTGCCGAGGGCCAGCAGATCCGTCAGCGTCAGCGACTCCATGTCGGAGGCGCAGAGATTGTGGCGGGCGGTGAACTCCCAGCGCGCGAAATAGGCTTCGAGCGCGAATTCGGGCAGGGACATCGGGGCCTCCTCAGGCGGCGGTCCGGGCTGCGGCCCGGTCGGCATAAAGGGTGGCGCGCGAGATGCCGAGTTGGGCCGCGACATAGGCGGCGGCGTGGCGCATCTCCAGCAGGCCTTCGGCGTCGATGGCGGCAACCAGCGCGATGCGTCCGGCGCGGTCGAGCCGATCGGCGGATAGGCCGGCGGCGGACAGGCGGTCGCGCAGGATCAGATTGATCGCCTCGCGCCAGTCGCGGCGGAACAGCGGCTCCGGCCGCGGCGCCGGCGGCGGGAACAGCCCGGCCAGCAGGCGGGCGGCGGCATCGACCCGGCCGAGGCCGAGATTGACGCAGAGCAGGCCGGCGGGGCGGCCGTCATCGCCCGGCAGCACGGCGCTGACCGAGCGGATGCGGTCGCCGGACGGCCCGGCCTTCTCATAGGGGCCGAGCACGCTGCGGCCGGGCGCCAGGTCGCCCTCCTCCAGGTCAAGCAGCGAGGGGTCGCCGGGCTGGCGGCGCGACAGTGGATTGACGATCCGCAGGATCCGGTCGGTGGCAAGGTCGTGCAGCACCACCTCGGCCTCGGGACCGAGCAGGGCGGCGACCGCCTCCGCGACCGCGTCGTATCGAGACTGCCATTTCATACATATTGTCTAAATCAGACAGTTCGTATGAGTCTAGCATGAAGATTGATGCCGCACTATCGAGGAATTGTTCGGGACAATGTTCCGATTGTATCGAAAGTCGCGCCGCGCCAGTGTGCCGGCCATGACACCGCAGCTGCTCTCCTCCTTCGTCCTGTTCGCCTTCGTCACCTCGATCACGCCGGGGCCGAACAACATCATGCTGACCGCCTCCGGCCTCAGCTTCGGCTTCCGCCGCACGGTGCCGCACATGGTCGGCATCGCCGCCGGCTTCACGGTGATGGTGGCGGCGGTCGGGCTGGGGCTGGGCGCCGCCTTCGCCGCCTGGCCGCTGCTGTACGAGCTGCTGAAATACGGCGGCGCCGCCTATCTGCTGGTTCTCGCCTGGAAGATCGCGCGGTCCGGGCCGATCTCAGCCGGCGGCGAGGCCGGAAGGCCGATGACCTTCCTGGAGGCCGCGGCGTTCCAATGGATCAATCCCAAGGCCTGGGTGATGGCGGTCGGCGCCATCGCCACCTACACGCCGCAGGCGGGGTTCCTGGGCAATCTGGCGATCGTCACCGTGGTGTTCGGGCTGGTGAATCTGCCCAGCGTCGGCTGCTGGGCGCTGTTCGGCACGGCGCTGCGCCGGGTCCTGCACGCCCCGGCCGCGGTCCGCGCCTTCAATCTCGGCATGGCCCTGCTGCTGGTCGCCTCGCTGTATCCGATCGCGGCCGACCTGCTGGGCTGAGGCCTACGCCCCCGGCACCCCGGACGTGGTCGAATACTCGAAATGCAGCACCTCGCCCGGATGGGCGAGCGGATGGATCGCATGGGCGGCCGAGGCGGCCTCGGCGAAGCCGGTCAGGATCAGCTTTAGCTTGTGCGGATAGGTGGCGATGTCGCCGACGGCGAAGATGCCTGGCGCACTGGTCGCCGCCGTCGCCTGGTCGATGGCGATATGGTGCTTGTCCAGCGCCAGGCCCCAATCGGCGATCGGCCCGAGATTCATCGACAGGCCGAAGAACGGCAGCAGCACGTCGGCGTCGAGCCGCCGCACCTCGCCGTCCAGCGTCGCCACCGTGACGGCGGAGAGCTGGCCGCCCGCCCCCTCCAGCCCGTGCAACTGGTAGGGCGTGACCAGCTCGATCGTTCCGGCCTCGGCCAGGGCATGCAGCTTGGCGACGCTGTCCGGCGCGCCGCGGAACTTGTCGCGCCGGTGCACCACCATGACCTTGGCGGCGATGTCGGCCAGCAGGATCGACCAGTCGAGCGCGCTGTCGCCGCCGCCGGCCACCACCACCCGCTTGCCGCGCAGCGCCTCCTTCCGCGTCACCATGTAGAAGACCGAGCTGTTCTCATAGGCCTCGATCCCGGCCAGCGGCGGCCGGTTCGGGCCGAAGGCGCCGACCCCGGCGGCGACGATCACCGCCGCGGCGTCGATCTGGGTGCCGGCGCTGGTGCCCACCAGCCAGCGGCCGTCCGGCTGCCGCGCCAGCGTCTCGACCCGCTGGCAGAGATGATAGACCGGGTCGAAGGGCGCGGCCTGGGCCACCAGCCGGTCGATCAGCTCCGCCGCCTCGATCCGCGGCTGGCCGGGGATGTCATAGATCGGCTTTTCCGGATAAAGGGCGGCGCATTGCCCGCCCTGGACGTCGAGCACGTCGACGACATGGCATTTCATCTTCAGCATGCCGCATTCGAACACCGCGAACAGCCCGACCGGGCCGGCCCCGATGATGGCGACGTCGGTGCGGTGCAGCATGGTGGTCCTCCGGGCTCCAGGCCCCGATGGGATAGCCGGTTCCGCGGCCCGGCGCATCATCGCGATGCGACGCGGGGTGACGCAATGGGCCCCATTATGCGAACAATCGGCCGATGTTCCGATTCACCCTCGACCTGCCGGACGAAGCCGCGACCGCAGCCCTGGCGGCACGGCTGGCGGCGCTGCTGCAGCCCGGCGACATCGTCCTCCTCGCCGGGGATCTCGGCGCCGGCAAGTCCTTCCTGGCCCGGGCCCTGATCCGCGCCGCTTCGGGCGAGCCGGAGCTGGAGGTGCCGAGCCCGACCTTCACCCTGGTCCAATCCTACGACCTGCCGGCGGGCGAGCTGTGGCATTTCGACCTGTACCGGCTGGCGGCGCCGGAGGAGGTGCTGGAGCTGGGCTGGGACGAGGCGCGGCTGGGCATCTGCCTAGTGGAATGGCCGGACCGGCTGGGCCCGCTGGTGCCGGCCGACCGGCTGAAGATCGAGCTGGCCCATGGCGAGGCCGACGGCCGCGCCGCCACGATCATTGGCCTGGGCGGCCGCGGCGCGGCCCTGGCCCGGGCCCTGCGCGAGGGGCCGTGACCCCGCGGGTCTATACGATCGGGGCCGGCGGCGGCGTCGCCGATGCGCTGGCCCGCGGCCTGCTGACCCAGGCCGCGGGTGACCCGCTGGCGCTGGGCGCCATGACCGTGCTGCTGCCGGGCCGACGGGCCGGCACCACCCTGCGCGACGCCTTCCTGCGCGCCGCCGAGGGCAAGCCGCTGCTGCTGCCGCGGCTGCTGCCGGTCGGCGACATCGATGCCGACGCGCTGGGCCTGGCCGCCGGCGAGACCCCGGCGGTGGCCGAGGCCCTGGATCTGCCGCCGGCCATTCAGCCACGGCAGCGGCAGATCCTGCTGGCCCGGCTGGTCCTGGCCCGGAAGGACCAGGAGGTCGGCGCCGACCAGGCGATGCATCTGGCGGCGGCGCTGGCCCGGCTGCTGGACGAGGTGCAGGCCGAGGGGCTGGGCTTCGACCGGCTGGACGGGTTGGTGCCGGCTGAGTTGGCCGAGCATTGGCAGGAGACGCTGCGCTTCCTCGGCATCGTCACCACCGCCTGGCCCGAGGTGCTGAAGGATCTCGACGCCCTCGATCCGGCCGAATGGCGCGCCAGGCTGACCCGGGCCCAGGCCGAGGCCTGGACCGCCACGCCCCCTGCCGGCCCGGTGATCGCCGCCGGCCTGCTGGGCACCAACCCGGCCGAGATCGCGCTGCTGCGGGTGGTCGCGTCGCTGCCGCAGGGCGCCCTGGTGCTGCCCGGGCTGGACCGCTTCATGGATGGCGAAAGCTGGGACCAGCTCGATGACGGCCACCCGCAGCAGCCGCTGAAACGGATGCTGGAGGGGCTGGACGTCGATCGGGCACAGGTCGCCGACTGGCCCGCCCCGGCGGCCGGCGGTCCCAACCGCACGGTGCTGCTGCGCGAGGTGATGCGGCCGGCCGCCACCACCGATGCCTGGCGCAGCCCCGCCGGGCTGGAGGCCGCAGCGCTGGCCGGGCTGGCGCGGATCGACTGCGCCACGGCGCAGGAGGAGGCGGGGGTCATCGCCCTGCTGCTGCGCGAAGTGCTGGAGACGCCCGGCCGCACCGGGGCGCTGGTGACGCCGGACCGCGACCTGGCCCGCCGGGTGGCGGCCCATCTCGCACGTTGGCAAGTTGCGGTCGATGATTCGGCCGGCCGACCCTTGGCCGACACCCCGGTCGGCGCCTATCTGCGGCTGGTCGGCGACGTCGCCTTCCGCAATGCCTCGCCGCTGTCGGTGCTGGCCCTGCTGAAGCACCCGCTGGCGGCCGGTGGCGAGCCGATCGGCCTGTTCCGCGAGGCACTGCGGCGGCTGGAGCGCCAGGTGCTGCGCGGCCCGGCGCCCGAGCCGGGCATCGCCGGCCTGACGGCGGCGCTGGCGGCCAGCGATGCGGGGCCGGCGCTGGGCCGCTGGCTGGACAAGGTCGGCGACATCCTCGGTCCTTTCGTCGCCGCGGTGCGCGCGGACGGCCAGTCGCCAGCCGAGCTGCTGCGGCTGCACATCGAATGCGCCGAGGCGCTGGCCGCGACCGACGCCGAGCCCGGCCCCGCCCGGCTGTGGCGCGCCGAGGATGGCGAGGCAGCGCAGGCCCTGGCCGAGGAGCTGCTGACCGGCTTCGACGGCTTCCCCGCGATCCCCGGCCCGGACTGGCCGGGCCTGTTCGAGGCAATGATGGACGGCGCCGTGGTGCGGCCGCGCTGGGGCCGGCACCCGCGGCTGGCGATCCTGGGTCCGGTCGAAGGGCGCATGGCGCGGTTCGACCGCATCGTTCTGGGCGGGCTGAACGAGGGCACCTGGCCGTCGGCCCCCGCCGCCGACCCGTGGCTGTCGCGGCCGATGCGGCAACAATTCGGCCTGCCGGCGCCGGAGCGGCGCATCGGCCTGGCCGCCAACGACTTCGCCCAGGCCGCCGCCGGGGCCGAGGTGTTCCTGACCCGGGCGGAGAAGGTGGAGGGCACGCCGACCGTGCCGTCGCGCTGGCTGCTGCGGCTCCAGGCGGTGCTGGACGGCGCAGGCCTGGCCCTGGCGCCGCCGTGGCGCGACTGGCGCGCTTTGGCCCGGCACATTGACGAGCCGGAGGCGGTGCGGCCGGTGGCGCCGCCCAAGCCGAAGCCGCCGGTCGAGGCGCGGCCGCGGCGCCTGTCGGTCACCCAGATCTCGGTCTGGATGCAGGATCCCTACGCCATCTACGCCCGGATGGTGCTGGGGCTGGAACGGCTGGACCCGATCGAGGCCGAGCCGGGCGCGTCGGAGCGCGGCACCGCGATCCACGCCGCCCTAGCCGGCTTCCTGCAGGCTCATCCGGAGACGCTGCCGCCGGATGCGCTGGACCGGCTGCTGGCGCTGGGCCGGGCCGAGTTCGCCAAGCTGCCGCCGGGGCCGGACATCCGCACCTTCTGGTGGCCCCGCTTCGCCCGCATCGCCGCCTGGTTCGTCGAGACCGAGGCGCGCCAGCGCGCGGCCGGGCGGCGGGCGATCCTGACCGAGCAGAAGGGGCTGGTCACCCTGGCCGCCCCGGCCGGCGCCTTCGCCCTGTCCGGCGTCGCCGACCGCATCGACCACGGTCCGGACGGGCTGGTGGTGGTCGACTACAAGACCGGCGTGGTGCCGTCGAACGAGCAGATCCTGGCCGGGCACCAGCCGCAGCTGCCGCTGGAGGCGATGATGATCCGCAACGGCGGCTTCCCCGGCGTGCCCCAGGGCGTGCCCGTGACCGGGCTGGAGCATTGGCGCCTGTCCGGCGCCGCCACCGCCGGCGAGATCAAGCCGGTGAAACCGACCGAGGGCGACCTCGCCGCCCTGGCCGAACAGGCGCTGGCCGGCCTCTTGGGCCTGGTCGGCCGCTTCGACCTGCCGGAGACGCCCTATCTGTCGCAACCGCGCGGCCTGGCGCCGCGCTTCTCCGACTATGCCCATCTGGCCCGGGTCAAGGAATGGTCGGCGGGGGACGGCGAGGGATGAGCGCGATCCGCCCCGATCCGACGGCGACGCAGCGCCGCGCCTCCGACCCCGGGCACTCCGTCTGGGTCGGCGCCTCGGCCGGCACCGGCAAGACCAAGGTGCTGACCGACCGGGTGCTGCGGCTGATGCTGGCCGGCACGCCGCCCGACCGCATCCTGTGCATCACCTTCACCCGCGCCGCCGCGGCCGAGATGGCGAACCGCATCGCCGCCACTCTGGCGCGCTGGGCCACGATGCCGGACGACAAGCTGCAGCTCGCCCTGGCCGACCTGATGGGGGCGCCACCCGCCACCAAGGTCCAGACCGAGGCGCGGCGGCTGTTCGCCCGAGTGCTGGACGTGCCCGGCGGGATGCGGATCCAGACCGTGCACAGCTTCTGCCAGTCGCTGCTGCGCCGCTTCCCGGTCGAGGCCGGGCTGCCGCCGCAATTCGAGCTGATCGACGACCGCAGCGCCGCCGAGATGCTGGAACGGGTGCGCCGCCAGGTGCTGGAGAATGAAAGCCTGGGCTGGGCGGTCGACCGGGTGGCGGCGTCGGTCGGCGCCGACGAGTTCGGCGAGATCGTGCGCGCCCTGGTGGCGGAGCGCGGCCAGCTGACCCGCCTGCTGGACGAGCATGGCGGGCTGGAGGCCCTGGTGGCGGAGATCCGCCGGGCGCTCGAGCTGCCCGAGGGCGCCACCGCCGACAGCCTGCTGCGGGACGCCTGTGCCGATTCGGCACTGAACTGCGATGCCGTGCGCGCCGCCGCCTATGCGCTTCTCGACAGCGACAAGAAGAGCGACCAGGACCGCGGCACCGCCATCGCCAACTGGCTGGAGGATCCGGACGGCCGGGCCGGCCGCTGGGCCGAATACCTCCGTGGCTTCCTGACCAAGGAAGGCACGATCTACAAGACGTTGGCCACGAAATCCGTGGCCGCGGTCGCCGGCGTGCTGGAGGCGCTGCAGGCGGAGGCGGAGCGCATCCTGGCCCTGACCGAGCGGCTGCGCGCCGCCGAGACTGCCGACGCCACCGCGGCCCTGCTGGCCCTGGGCGCGGCGCTGATCGAGCGCTACCGGGCCGACAAGGCGCGGCGCGCCCTGCTCGACTATGACGACCTGATCCTGCAGGCCGGCGACCTGCTGGAGCGGCCCGGGAAATCGGCCTGGGTGCTGTTCAAGCTGGATGGCGGCATCGATCACGTGCTGATCGACGAGGCGCAGGACACCAGCCCGGAGCAATGGCGCGTGGTCGAGGCCTTGACCGGGGAGTTCTTCGCCGGGCTCGGCGCCCGCGAGGATGTCGATCGCACCGTCTTCGTCGTCGGCGACGAGAAGCAGTCGATCTTCAGCTTCCAGGGCGCCGACCCGGCCGAGTTCAGCCGGGTGCACGGGCTGTTCGACCGCCGCAGCCGCGAGGCCGAGCGGCCATTCCACACCATCCCGCTGGAAACCTCGTTCCGCTCGGTCTCCGCCGTGCTGGAGCTGGTCGACGCCGTCTTCGCCCGCGACCCGGCGCTGGACGGCGTAGCCCCGGAGCCGCCGCGCCATTTCGTGTCCGAACGCCGCCGGCTGCATGGCGGGTTGGTCGAGCTGTGGCCGCTCTTGGGCCCGAGCGAGAGCGACGAGCCACCGGCCTGGGAGCCGCCGACCGAGCAGCGCGGCATCAGCGACCCCGGCGCCCGGCTGGCGAAGCTGATCGCGGCCCGGATCGCCGGCTGGCTGCGCGACGGCACGATCCTCGAATCGAAGGGCCGGCCGATCCGGCCCGGCGACGTGCTGATCCTGGTGCGCACCCGCAATCGCTTCTTCGTCGAGCTGATGCGGGCCCTGAAGGCGGCCGATGTCCCGGTCGGCGGCATGGACCGCATGGTGCTGACCGAGCAGCTGGCGGTGATGGATCTGATGGCCCTGGCCCGCTTCCTGCTGCTGCCGGAGGACGACCTGTCCCTGGCCGAGCTGCTGAAGGGCCCGCTGGTCGGCTTCGACGACGACCGGCTGTTCGCCCTGGCCCATGGCCGGCCGGGCACGCTGTGGGCCGCCATGGCGAAGTCGCCCGATCCGGTGGTGAAGGCGGCGCGGACCTGGCTGTCGGAGATCCTGGACCGGGTCGACTTCCAGGCGCCGTTCGAGCTGTTCTCCGGCGTGCTGGCCCAGCCCTGCCCGGGCGATTCCGTCTCCGGCCGCCGCGCCATGCTGGGCCGGCTGGGGCCCGAGGCGGAGGACCCGCTGGACGAATTCCTGTCGCTGGGTTTGAGCTTCGAGCGGCAACTGCCGCCGTCGCTGCAGCGCTTCCTACACTGGCTGGAGACCGGCGAGACCGAGGTCAAGCGCGAGCAGGAGCAGGGCGGCGGCCAAGTGCGAATCATGACCGTGCATGGTTCGAAGGGCCTGCAGGCGCCAATCGTGATCCTGCCCGACCTGGTCGGCATGCCGCGCGGCGGCGCCCGGGCCGGGGAGAAGATCCTGTGGCCGGACGAGGTCTTGCCGGTGCCGCTATGGGCGCCGCGCGCCGCCAGCCGGCCGCCCGCCTATCGCGAGGCGATGGAGCGCGCCGATCGCCGCCGCGACCAGGAGTATCGCCGCCTGCTGTATGTCGCCCTGACCCGGGCCGAGGACCGGCTGTATCTGCTGGGCCACTACGCCACCGAGCGCGGCAAGCCGGCCGATGGCTGCTGGTATCATCTGGTCCGCGACGGGCTGGCGACGCTGGCCGAGGCGGCCACGGTGGCGATCGACGGCGTCGAGGGGGAGGGCCTGCGCCTGCATCGGCCGCAGGCCGACCGGCCCGCCGGGCCCGAAGCCGTCGCACCGCTGGCTGGGAGCGAGGCGCCGGCGCCGGACTGGCTGCACCGGCCGCCGCCGCCGGAGCCGGACCCGACCCGGCCGCTGACCCCGTCGCGGCCCGAGGCCGAGCCGCCGGCCCGGTCGCCGCTGGAGGGCAGCGACCAGGGCCGGTTCCGCCGCGGCGCGCTGATCCACGCCTTGCTGCAGGCCCTGCCCGACCTACCGCCCGAGGCGCGCGAGGCGGCGGCGCGGCGCTACCTGGCCCGGCCGCAGCATGGCCGCGACGAGGCCGAGCAGGCGGAGATCGTGGCCACCACCCTGGCGGTGCTGGACCAGCCGGGCTTCCAGGCCCTGTTCGGTCCCGGCAGCCGGGCCGAGGTGCCGGTGGTCGGCCTGGTCGAGGGCCGCGCCCTGTCCGGCCAGATCGACCGGCTGGTGGTGACGCCCGATTCGGTGCTGGTGGTCGACTACAAGACCAACCGCCCGCCGCCGGCCAGCGTCGAGGCGGTGCCCCGCGCCTATCTGGTGCAGATGGCCGCCTATCGCGCCGCGCTGCGGCTGGTTTATCCAGGCCGGACAGTGCGCTGCGCGTTGTTGTGGACCGAGGGACCGAGGCTGATGGAACTCCCGCCCGCGACGCTGGACCGGCATGCCCCCGGCGCATCGGCTTGACCTTGTTCCGTTCTCGTCCCTACCCTATCTCCACGTGGTGAGGTGGCGTCCCCGCCCCTAAGGCAAGGAATTTCCATGAGCACGAAGCCCGTCTCGGATACCAGCTTCGAAACCGACGTCCTGAAGGCCTCGGGTCCCGTCCTGGTGGACTTCTGGGCCGAATGGTGCGGCCCCTGCAAGATGATCGGCCCCTCGCTGGAGGAGATCTCCGCCGAGCTGGGCGGCAAGGTCAGCGTGGTCAAGCTGAACATCGACGAGAACCCGATGACGCCGCCGAAATACGGCGTCCGCGGCATCCCGACCCTGATGCTGTTCAAGGACGGCCAGGTCGCCGCCACCAAGATCGGCGCCGTGCCGAAGAAGAGCCTGCAGGACTGGGTCGAGAGCAACCTCTGATCCCGCTGCGATCGTGACGGAAAGCCCCGCTTCGGCGGGGCTTTTCATTGCGGGGCGGCCGGTGGCCGCCTGGCCCGGCGGCCTTCCGCCACCAGCCACAGGGCGAAGCGCTCCGCCACAGGATGGCTCGCCAGCGCCGGCCTGAGGCAGGTGAAGCGGGTCGCCAGCCGCCTGAAGCCCCATGGCGCGATCAACCGGCCGGTCTCGATGTCGGTCTGGGCGAAGGCCCAGGCGGTGACCGCGATCCCGAGGCCGGCTGCCGCCGCCTCGATCATGTAGGAATTGTGCTCGAACGACCGCTCGGCCGATGGCGGGGGCAGCGCGACGCCCGCATCCGCGGCCCAGCGGGCCCAGCCATCCGCGAAGGTCTCGCTGTGCAGCCGCGGCAGGCGAAGGGCCGCTTCGCGGTCCGCCGCGCCGGACAGGGCGGGGGACAGCACCGGACCATAGGCGTGATCGAGGAAGGGCGTCGCCGTCATGCCGGGCAGCGCCGCGCCCCTGTGCAGCCGGATCGCCGCCTGCACGACGCCGAAGCTTGGCGCGCCGCCATCCTCGAGGATCCGGACCTGGACGCCGGGATTGGCGTCGATGAAGCCGGCGAGGCGCGGGATCAGCCATTTCATGGCGAAGGTGCCCGGCGAGGAGACGACGAGCTCCTCCCCCGCCCCGGCCCCGGGCAGCCCCGCCGCGATCCGGTCGAACGCCGCGGCCAGGCTGGCGGCGAGCTCGCGTCCCGCCGGCGTGAGGACCAGATCGTGCCGCGGCCCGGCCAGGAGCTTCGCGCCGAGCTGCTGTTCCAGCGCCTTGATCTGGCGGCTGACGGCGCCATGGGTGACGCAGAGCTCGTCGGCCGCGCGCACCATGGAGCCGGCGCGAGCGAAGGCCTCAAAGGCCTGCAGGCCCTTCAGCGAAGGAAGCCGACGCCTCATCCTGTGACTCCAGCTCACATCCCCGACCGGCTTAGTCGATTGCCCGGGAAAGGCCAAGGCCCGATCAAGCAAGGGTCATTTCAACCCGGAGTCATGCCATGGCCAGTTTTGCCCAACGCTTCGCCGATCTCTCCGCCCGCCGGTCGCCGCTCTGCCTCGGTCTGGACCCGTCGGAGGAGCTGTTCCGGACCTGGGGGCTGACCAATGACATCGCCGGCCTGCGCCGGTTCTGCCGGACGACGCTGGAGGCAGCGGGCGAGCTGGTCGCCGTGATCAAGCCCCAGACCGGCTTCTTCGAGCGCTTCGGGCCGGCAGGCATGGCCGAGCTCGCCGCGACGGTCGCGCAAATCCAGGATCAGGGGGCGCTGTGCCTGATCGACGCCAAGCGCGGCGACCTGGCCGGAACCATGGCGGGCTATGCGGCCGCGATGCTCGGGGCCGGATCCGGCTTCGGCGGCGACGCCGTGACCGTCAGCGCCTATCTCGGGTTCGACGCGCTGCGTCCCGTGTTCGACCGCGCCGTGGCAACGGGGACGGGCGTGTTCGTCGTGGTGCAGCCCTCGAACCCGGAAGGCCGCGCGCTGCAGCAGGCCCGCCATCCCGACGGCCGCACCGTGTCGGAGGCCCTGGCCGACGAGATCAGCGCCTTCAACGCGGCCCGGGGACCGGGCGTCGGCGTGCTGAGTGCCGTGGTCGGCGCGACGACCGATCCGGCGGCCATCCTCGACCGCCTGCCGCAATCCCTGATCCTGGCGCCCGGCATCGGCCCGCAGGGCGCGGAGATGGCCGAGCTGGGGACGAAGTTCCGGTCCGCGCGCGGGCGGGTCCTGCCTGTGGTGTCCCGCGCCGTCCTCGGCCAGGGGCCGAGCCCCGAGGCCCTGCGCGACGCGATCCTGCGCCACCGCGAGGCCGCCTGGCCAGCGTGAAGAGCTACTCCACCTTCTCGCCCGGATAGGCGCCCCAGAAGGAGGCTCGGCGCATCCAGCCGCGATAGCCCTTGAGGTCGACATAGCACCAGTCGGCCTGCGCCCCGTCGCCCGGGCAGCGCAGCAGCGAGCCGATCACGCCGGGCTCCGACTTCGCCATCAGGCCGGAGCCCTCGTTCGGCTCGTTGTAGATCGGCTGGTCCTCCTTGCCGGTGACCACCAGGCTGCGCCGGCGGGTCAGCAGGGCCTGGTGCACCCAGCCCTCGATCCCCTCCCAGTCGCGCACCCGGCGCCAGGTGTCGAACTCCGCGATCACCTCGACCGGCAGGCCCTTCTTGGCGACCACCCATTCGACCGGATAGCGCTCGCCCGGCCCGGTGCGGAGATTCACCTCGTCCGACCGCAGCGACACGAATCGCGGCACCGGCTGGCCGCTGCCGGCGGCATAGGCCGTGAGCGGCACGGCCGCGGCGAGGAGGAGGGCGGCGAAGAGGCGGCGCATGGGGCTCCGGCTGGCGGCGGTTGCTGCCGACACAAGAATCCCGGTCGCCGCCGCCGTCAAGTGCGTCCGTAGCGGCGCATGATCCCGGGCAGCCGCTCGATCGGCAAGGCGTGGCTGACCCGGCCGTTGCGGCCAGCGGTGGTCTCGGCGGCGCAGAGCGAGTTCCAGATCGCCTCCTCCGTCGCCTCGACCACGGCCGCCATCAGCGGCTGCAGGGCGAAATCCGGCAGCATGCGCAGGTTGTCGAAGGGCAGTGCCCGGCTGGTGTCGGTGGCCTGGCCGAGATCGTTGCCGGTGGAGAAGGCGATGAACACGTCGCCGCTGCCCGGCCAGCCCAGGCCGCCGCAGCGGGCCAGGCCAAGGCCGGCCCGCTGGGCCAGCCGCTTCAGCTGGTGCGGGAACAAGGGCGCGTCGGTGGCGACCACCACCAGGATCGAACCTTCGACCCGGCGCTGGGCGAAGCAGCTGGGCACGTCGGTGACCGGGATCTCGCGGCCGACCGGCACGCCGTCCAGCAGCAGCCGGTCGCGGTCGCCGTAATTGGTCTGCGCCAGGATGCCCACGGTCCAGTTGTCGCCGCCCTGGGCGACGATGCGCGAGGCGGTGCCGGTGCCGGCCTTGAACTCATGTGCGTTGGTGCCGGTGCCGCCGCCGGCGCAGCCCTCCGCCACCGGGTCGGCGGTGGCGCGGCGCAGCGCCTCCAGCGCGTGGTGCGGCCGCACCACGAAATGCTCGCTCTCGGACAGCCAGCCGTCATAGGTCTCGGACACCAGCGGCATCTTGAAGTCGGCACCGGTCGCCAGCGTCACCTCGGCGTCGACCATGCCCTCATGCACGGCGCCGATCGAGAAGGTGCCGGTCAGGGACAGCGGGCCGCAGAGCAGGCCGAACTCGTTGATCCAGGTCAGGCCCGTGACCTCGCTGTTGCCGTTCAGCACATGGCCGGCGGCGAACAGGTTGCGGCGCCAGATCTCGCCGTCCTGCGGCACGATCGCGGTGATGCCGGTGCGGATGATGTGCGGTGATTCCTCGACCAGGGTGACCTGGCCGACCAGCACGCCGGGGACATCGGTGATGCCGTTTTTCGGGCCGGGCGGCAGCGTGCCGATCGACAGCCCCAGATCCCGCAGCCTCGCGCGCGCCATCCCACCCTCGCCGTAACGCCGGAGTTTCGCCCCATTCCTGGGTAGCAAGCCGGGCCGGGCCGATCTACGCCCCGATTGGGGTGGGTGGGCACAAGAAAAAGGGCCGACCCGATGGCCGGCCCGAGTTGAACAGGGAGGTTCATGCACGATGCGGACGTGCATCCCTAGAACCCCTTGCCAGGGGGGAGGTTCCCACCCCCTTGAAAAATTTTGCCTGACGTGTCAGCGCCGTTGAAATTTGCTTATCCTGAAGCGAGACAGGCCCCGGCGTCACCCGAGCGCGGCGTCGAACAGGGCCTCGTAATCCGCCCGCGACACCGGCCGGGCGTTGCTGGCGGTGGAGTGATCGGCCACGGCGCCGGCGACGGCGCGGTCGCGATGCGCCTCGGTGACGCCCATCTCGCGCAGACTCTTCGGCAGGCCGAGCCGGGCGTTGAGATCCTCGATCGCGGCGGCGAGGTCGGCCCCGTCCGGCAGCCCCATGGCGCGGGCCAGCCGGGGATATTTCTCCCCCGCCGCCGAGGCGTTGAAGCGCAGCACCGCCGGCAGGATCACGGCGTTCAGCGTGCCGTGATGCAGCACAGGGTCCGGAATGGCGCCGAGCGCATGCGACAGGCCATGCACCGCGCCTAGCCCCTTCTGGAAGGTCAGCCCGCCTTCCAGCGCCGCCATCATCATCTCGGCTCGCGCCTCGCGATCACTGCCGTCGGCCACGGCCCGCGGCAGGAAGCGCATGGACCGGCCGGCGCCGTCCAGCGCGATGGCGTCGGCCGGCGGGTTGATGCGCGGCGACAGGAAGGTCTCGATGCAATGGGTCAGCGCGTCCATGCCGGTCGCGGCGGTCAGCAGCGGCGGCAGGCCCAGCGTCAGCTCGGGGTCGCAGATGGCGCGGGCCGGGATCAGGTGGCCGCTGATCAGCGCCAGCTTGCGGCCGTCGCGCAGGGTGATGAGGGCACCGCGGCCGACCTCGCTGCCGGTGCCCGCCGTGGTCGGCACCGCGATCAGCGGCGCCACCGGGCCGATCCGGCTGGCGCCGCCCTCGATCAACGCATATTCGGCCAACGCCCCGGCATGGGTGGCGCGCAGGCCCACCGCCTTGGCCAGGTCCATGGCCGAGCCGCCGCCGAGCGCGACCAGCCCGTCGCAGGCGGCGTGCTTGTAGGCCGCGAAAGCCTTGTCGACCGCGGCCTCGGTCGGGTTGCCGGGCGTCTCGGCGAACACCGCGTGCTCCGCCGGCAGCATGCGCCGCACCCGGTCGAGCAGCGGCAGCCGGGCGATGCCCTGGTCGGTGACCAGAAGCGGCTTGCGGATGCCGAGCTCGGCCAGCTCCTGCGGCAGCAGCTCGACCGCGCCCGAGCCGAAGCGGGTGGTGGTCAGATAGGTGATGGTGTCGGCCATCGGCGCGGTCCTCGGTCCTGGCGTTCTGGAAGGTCGGTGGAAACCCTAGAGGATGCCGCCCGGCATCGGAAGCCGCGCAAAGCCTTTGCGCGGCCCGCCGCAATACGCAAACCGATCGACCAGGACCGGCGATATGCTGCCGCGGCAACGACCCGGGACCTGGCCATGACCGCCCCTGCCATTGACCATGCCCGCCTGATCGACCGGCTGCAGCGCTTGGGCGCGGTCGGAAGCGGCCCGTCGGGCGGGCCGACCCGGCTGGCGCTGACCGACGCCGACCGCGAAGGCCGCGACCTGCTGGCGGGCTGGATGCGCGAGGCCGGGCTGGAGGTGCGGGTCGACCGCATCGGCAACCTCTTCGGCCTGTGGCCCGCCCCCGGCGCCGCCGACCCGGTGATGATCGGGTCGCATATCGACACGGTGATCGACGCCGGCATCTATGACGGCTGCTATGGCGTTCTGGCCGGGCTGGCGGTGGTCGAGACGCTGCGGGCCGCGGGCACCGCGCCGGCGCGGCCGGTCGTAGTCGCCGCCTTCACCAATGAGGAGGGCGTGAGGTTCCAGCCCGACATGATGGGATCGCTGGTGCATGCCGGCGGGCTCGACCTCGGCGCCGCCCTGGCCACGATCGGCACCGACGGCGCCGTCCTGGGCGAGGAGCTGGCGCGGATCGGCTATGCCGGGGACCTGGAGCCCGGGTTGATCCGCCCCGCCTGCTATCTGGAGCTGCATATCGAGCAGGGACCGATCCTGGAGGCGGAGGGGCTGGCGATCGGCGCCGTCGATTCGCTGCAGGGCATCTCCTGGCAGCGCGTCACCATTACCGGCGCGGCCAACCATGCCGGCACCACGCCGATCGCGGCCCGGCGCGACGCCGGTCTGGCCGCCGCCCGGGCGATCGCCCATCTGCGCGACCGGGTGGCGAATGCCGGCACGCTGGCCACAGTCGGGTCGCTGCGGCTGGAGCCGGATGCGATCAACGTGATCCCGTCCCGCGCCGTCTTCACCGTCGACCTGCGCGACCCGGAGGAGGAGCGGCTGCAGGCGGCCGAGGCGGCGCTGGCCGGCTATCTCGAAACGCTGGCGGCGGCCGAGGGCGTCGCGGTCGCGACCGAACGGCTGGCTCGGTTCAGCCCGGTGCGGTTCGACCCGGCGCTGGTGCGGCTGGTCGCCGAGGCGGCGGAGCGGCGCGGCCATGGCTGGCGGCGCATCACCTCCGGCGCCGGCCACGACGCCCAGATGATCGCCCGGATCGCGCCATCGGCGATGATCTTCGTGCCCAGCCGCGGCGGCATCAGCCACAACCCGGCGGAGTTCACCGCGCCGGACCAGTTGGCCGCCGGCGCCGAGGTGCTGCTGGACGTGGTGGAGGGGCTGGTGCAGGCGTAAGGCCAGGTTGGCGGGGTGCCGTGCTCCACCACCCCATTCTGTCAAGCCCGGCATGACAGGAGAGGAAGAGGCTACGAACCTAAGCCCGGATCAACGTCCCGATGCCGCCTTCGGTGAAGACCTCGAGCAGCACGGCGTGCGGCACGCGGCCGTCCATGATCACCGCGCCCTCGACCCCCTGCTCGACCGCCGAGATGCAGGTTTCGAGCTTCGGGATCATGCCGCCGGAAATGGTGCCGTCGGTCATCAGCTCGCGCGCCCGGGCCAGCGGCAGCTCCTGGATCAGGGTCTTCTCCTTGTCCAGCACGCCGGCGACGTCGGTCAGCAGGAAGAAGCGGGTGGCGTTCAGCGCCGCGGCGATGGCGCCGGCCGCGGTGTCGGCGTTGATGTTGTAGCTCTCGCCCCGCGGCCCGACGCCGATCGGCGCGATCACCGGGATGAAGTCGCTGTCCTCGAACGCCTCGAGGATCTCCGGGTTCACCGCCGCCGGCTCGCCGACGAAGCCGAGGTCGAGGATGCGCTCGATGTTGCTGTCGGGGTCGCGCTTGGTGCGCTGCAGCTTGCGGGCCGAGATCAGGCCGCCATCCTTGCCGGAGACGCCGACCGCCTTGCCGCCGACCGACTGGATGGCCGAGACGATCTGCTTGTTGATGTTGCCGGACAGCACCATCTCGACCACGTCCACGGTGTTGCGGTCGGTGACGCGCAGCCCGTCGATGAATTCCGACTTGATCTGCAGCCGCTCCAGCATGGCACCGATCTGCGGCCCGCCGCCATGGACCACGACCGGGTTGATCCCGACCTGCTTCAGCAGCACGACGTCGCGGGCGAAGCTCTCGGTCAGCGAATCGTCGCCCATGGCGTTGCCGCCATACTTGATCACGAAGGTGGCGCCGGCGTAGCGCCGCATGAACGGCAGCGCCTCGACCAGGGTCTGGGCCTTGTCGAGCGAGGCGGCGGGAAGCTTGGGCGGGGCGGCGAAGGGCTTGGTCATCGGGCTCGAATCCTGCGAGCTGTGGGCCGGCGCCCTTCTCATGCCCGACCGCGCGGCCACGATCAACCGCGGTCAGCCGCTCCGGGCGATCTCGGTGAGGAAGGCGCGCAGCTCGGGGATGCCCTCGCCGCTGTCGCTGCTGGTCAGGAACACCCGCGGGAAGGCGGCCGGGTGGCGCTTCAGCACCGTCTCGACCTCCGGGATCCGGCGCTCGCGCTCGCCCTTGCCGACCTTGTCCATCTTGGTCAGCACCACCTGGGTGGCCACGGCGGTGTCGTCGAGCAGCTTCAGGATCTCGGAATCCGACTCCTTGATGCCGTGCCGGCCGTCGACCAGCACCAGGGCGCGGCGCAGCGTCGCCCGGCCGCGCAGATAGCCCTTCAGCGTGTCGGTCCAGCCCTGGGACAGCGACTTCGACACCTTGGCGTAGCCATAGCCCGGCAGGTCGACCAGCGCCAGCCGGCCGCCGAGATCGAAGAAGTTCAGCTGCTGGGTGCGGCCCGGGGTGTGGCTGGTGCGGGCCAGGGTCTTGCGCCCGGTCAGGGCGTTGACCAGGCTGGACTTGCCGACATTGGAACGGCCGGCGAAGGCGATCTCCGGCAGCCCCGCGGGCGGCAGCCCGTCCAGCGTCGCGGCGCCCCAGGTGAAGCGGCATTCCTGCGCGAACAGCAGCCGCCCCGCCTCGATCGCCTCCGGCCCGAATGCCTCCCGCTCGGCCGCCTGCGGCTCCGTCACCCCTTGCGGCCCGCCGGCTTGCGGGTGGCAGTCGGCTTCGGCCCGCCGTCGCCGTTCTTCTTGCGAGTGACCGAGGGCGGCGCGACCGGCGATTCGGCGCCTTCCTCGACCCCGCCCGAGATCTTCACATGCATGCGCTTCATGATCGACCACTGCTGCAGGATCGTCAGCGTGTTGTTCCAGGCCCAGTAGATCACCAGGCCGACCGGGAAATGCGCCAGCATGAAGGTGAACACCACCGGCAGCGCCATGAACACCTTGGCCTGGACCGGGTCGGCCGGGGCCGGGTTCAGCTTCTGCTGCAGGAACATGGTGATGCCCATGATGATCGGCGCGGCGCCGATCATCAGCATCGCCGGCGGCGTCCACGGGATCAGGCCGAACAGGTTGAACACCGTGGTCGGGTCGGGCGCCGACAGGTCGTGCATCCAGCCGAAGAACGGCGCGTGCCGCATCTCGATGGTGACCAGCAGCACCTTGTACAGCGCGAAGAACACCGGGATCTGGATCAGGATCGGCAGGCAGCCCGCCGCCGGGTTGACCTTCTCGCGCTTGTACAGCGCCATCAGCTCCTGCTGCTGCTTGGCCTTGTCGTCGGCGAAGCGCTCGCGCAGCTTCACCATCTCAGGCTGCAGCGCCTTCATCTTCGCCATCGAGCGGTAGGACTTGTCCGCCAGCGGGTAGAACAAGAGCTTCAGCGCCAGGGTGAAGATCAGGATCGCGACGCCGAAATTGCCGACGACGCTGTGGATCCAGGCCAGGATCTTGAAGAACGGCTTGGTCAGGAACCAGAACCAGCCGAAATCGATGGTGTAGTCGAACAGGGTGATGTGCAGCGTCTCGGCATAGCTGCTGACCAGGTCGACCTCCTTGGCGCCGGCGAACAGCCGGCCGGTCGATTCGACGGTCTGGCCCGGGGCCACCGTCTGCGGCTCGGCCTGGTAGGTCGCGAGGTAGCGGCCGCCGGCATCCGACTGGTGCAGGAACTGGGTGTCGACCTTGACCGCCTGGTCCGGCACCAGAGCCGCGAGCCAGTATTTGTCGGTGAAGCCGAGCCAACCGCCGGTGGTGGTGTTCTTGACCGCCTTGTCGTCCTGGATGTCCTTGTACGACTTCTCCTGCAGCGTGCCGTTGAACACGCCGTAGGGGCCTTCATGCAGCACGTAGTAGCCCTGGGTCACCGGCGTGCCGAAGCGCAGCACCCGGCCATAGGCCGCCAGCTGCACCGGCTTGTCGGTGTTGTTCACGACGCTCTGCACCACCGTGAACATGTAGTTGGCGTCGATCGAGATGGTGCGCTTGAACACCAGCCCCTGGCCGTTGTCCCAGGTCAGCGTCACCGGCGCATCGGCGGTCAGGGTGTCGCGGTCGGCGGTCCACACCGTGTTGGCGCCAGGCACCACCACCGCGGGATCGGCCGGGGCCCAGCCATAGTCGGCGTAATAGGGGGACGGACCGCCGAGCGGCGTCAGCAGCACGATCTCCGGGCTGCTCGGGTCGACCGTCTCGCGGTAGTCGCGCAGGGTGACGTCGTCGATCCGGCCGCCGGTCAGGTTGATCGAGCCGTGGATGCGCGGCGCGTCGATCTTGACCCGCTGGGTCTGAGCCAGGGCCTGAGCCCGGTCAACCGGCGCCTGGGCCGCGCCGCCGACCGCGGTCGGAGCCTGCGGCGAGGCGGTCGAGGTGGTGGCGGCGGGGGCGGTGGTCTGCTGCTGCCCTGACGGGGTGGTGGGCTTCGGCGCCGGGAACAGGAACTGGAAGCCGAGAAGGATGGCCAGCGACAGGGCGATCGCCAGGATCAGGTTCTTCTGGTCGGTCATCGCATCAGGGCTCCGGTCCCGGCCTCTGCCCTCACATCTGGCCGGCCGGTCAGTCGAATACGGTCAGTTGTCGGTGGGCCGGGCCGCGCCGCCGCAGCAGGCGTCACGACCGGGCTCACCGGCAGTCAGGGTCTCGGGCACGGGGTCATACCCCGACCCGCCCCAGGGGTGGCAACGCGCAATGCGCCGCAGGGCCAGCCAGCCCCCGGCGATCGCACCGTGCCGCTCAATAGCCTCGATCGCGTATGCGGAGCAAGTGGGCGCGAACCGGCACTGGCGTCCGATCAGCGCCGACAGGCTGTAGCGGTAGCCGATCACCAGGGCACGCATCGCATGAGCCAGCGGGCTCATGCCGCCGCCCCTCCGGCCTCCGCGGCCGGGCGCACGGCGCCCAGCTTCTGCAGCGCGCGGTCGAGATCGGCCACGAGATCGGCGAAGGGCCGGCGGATGGTCTCGCCACGGGCGATCAGCACCAGGTCGAGGCCGGGCGCCGCCCGGCGGCCCAGCACCTCGGCGGCGGCGGCGCGCAGCCGGCGGCGCGCCCGGTTGCGGGCGACCGAGTTGCCGACCTTGCGGCTGGCGGTGTAGCCGACGCGGAGATCGCAGCCGGCGGTCGCCTCGGCGTCGGTCCCGGCCTGGTCCCAGCGGCGCAGCTGCACGATCACACCCGGCTGCGCCCATTTGCGGCGCGTGCCGGCCACAGCCAAAAACTCGGCCCGCTTCTTCAGCCGGCCGAGGCGTATCAGGGAAGGATCGTCAAGGCGGACGCGCATCCGGTCACCCAGGCGCGAGAGCCGGATTACGCGGAGAGGCGCTTCCGGCCCTTGGCGCGACGATTGGACAGCACGCGGCGGCCGCCGACGGTGGCCATGCGGGCGCGGAAGCCGTGGCGGCGCGCACGCACCAGCTTGCTGGGCTGAAAGGTTCTCTTCACGATCGGAACTCCGGATGGCTCAACTGCGCCCTTCCGGACGCAAAACGGTCGCGGGTTATAGGCACGACCTGCGCCCGAGTCAATCGATCCGCCCGCGGATCGTTGCGGGGATGCGCCGGACGCGGATCTTCCGGTACATTGGCGTCATGACATGGAATCCGACGAACACGCTGAAATTCGCCGGCCCGCGGCTGCAGCCCGGGCTCGACCTCATCACCCGGCTGCCGGACATCGCGGCGCGGCGGATCGTCGATCTCGGCTGCGGCACCGGCGCCCTGGCGGCCCAGTTGGCCGAGCGCTGGCCGCGCGCCGCGGTCACCGGCCTCGACCGCGACCGCAACGCCCTGCGCGAGGCGCGGGCGACCCATCCGGACCTGGACTGGGTCGAGGGCGACATCGCCGACTGGGCGCCGCAGGAGCCGGTCGACCTGATCTTCTCCAACGCCGCGCTGCAATGGCTGGAGGGGCATGAAGCACTGGTGCCGCGCCTGCTGTCCTTCCTGGCCCCGGGCGGCGTGCTGGCGGTGCAGATGCCGCGCAACTTCGATGCGCCGAGCCATGTGCTGATGCGGGCACTGGCATCGGAAGCGCCCTGGGCCGGCCGGATCCCGCTGCGCCGACCGCCGGTCGGCACCCCGGCCGCCTATTACGACCTGCTGGCGCCGCGCACCGCCGCGCTCGACATCTGGGAGACCGAGTACCTGCATGTGCTGAAGGGCGACAACCCGGTGCTGCACTGGGTGCGCGGCACGGCCCTCTTGCCGGTGATGGCGGCATTGTCGGGGCCGGAGCTCGACGCCTTTATCGCGACCTACGCGGCCCGGCTGGCCCAGGCCTATCCGCCGCAGCCGGACGGCAGCACCCTGTTCCCCTTCCGCCGCCTGCTGCTGCTGGCCCGGGTGGGGGCTTGAGCGAGATGGCCGGATGAGCTTCGCCTGCCCTGTCTGCGGCTTCCCCGAACTCGACGAGGCGCCGCGTGACGAGCAGGGTTGCGCGTCGTTCGAGATCTGCCCGTGCTGCGGAATCGAGTTCGGCTACGAAGACGCGACGACCAGCCACTCCGAACTCCGGGCGCGATGGATCGCCGGCGGCAAGCGCTGGTGGAGCTACAGGGGGCCGCCTCCCGGCTGGGATGCCGACGCGCAACTGGCAGAGATCAGTGAGTAGGTTGGGTTCGCGGCCAGCGAACCCAACAGAGTGTTAAAGCCGCAAGATTGTCGGGTTCGCCGGAGCGAGCCCAACCTACCTGCTGGATCAGTCCGCCGAACCGGATTTGGTGGCGCCGGATATGGCTTCCTCGGCCACGGCGTTCAGGTGCCGCTCCAGATCGTCCATAGAGTCGAACTCGATGTACTCTCCACGCTCCATCGCGGCGATTCCGACATCGACCGCGGCCCGCAGACGCTCCAGCTTGGCGGCGTCTTCCTGCTCGCGCTGCTCGACCAGACGCAGCCCCTCGCGCAGGATCTCGCTGGCGTTCTGGTAGCGGCCGGATTTGACCAGCCCTTCGATCAGCTTGGCCTGATGGTCGGTCACGACGACGTTGCGGGTCGGCATCGCAGGCTATCCTTTGAACACATCTGCTCATGAGCAAGATGGGCCGATTGGCATAAAACGCCAATCGGCGACCCCCTCTCCCGTTTTGACCTCCGGCAGGATCAGCGCGAGACTGCCGGCGGGTGGCGTCCGACCGAGTCGGCATGGCTGCAGATCTTCCACGCAAGTCACGGACAGACCACGATGACGACGCAATCGCTCCTGACATCACTGTTCCGGTACAAGGCCTGGGCGAACGACCGGTTGCTGGCCGCCATGGCCGCCATGGACGGTGAAACCCTCCAGGCCGAACGGCATTCGGCCATCCTGATCCTCAACCACGCCCACATCGTCGACCGCATCTTCGCCGCCAATCTGCAGAGGATCGAGCACGGCTACAGCGACAACGAACCCGACCATGCTCCGGCGCTGGACGAGCTGTCGGCCTCCATCCGGGACACCGACCGCTGGTATGTCGACTACGCCGCGCGGCTGAGCCCCGACGAGCTCGGGGAGGTGATCGCCTTCACCTTCACCGACGGCAAGCCCGGGCGGATGTCGCGCGAGGAGATGCTGGCCCATGTGATCGCCCATGGCGGCTATCACCGCGGCCAGGCGGGCCAGATCCTGGCGCAGATGCCGATCGCGCTGCGGCGCGAGAGCGTGTTCCGAGACACCTTCACCAGCTATCTCCACCGGCCCGACGCGGCCGCCGTGGTGGGATAGAGGCTTTCACAAAGGCGGGCGGGCTCGCCTGGGACGAGCCCGCCCCTCCTCTCACTTCCCCGGCGGCTTGTACCAGGCGTCGAGGGTCTCCTGCACCTTGGCGCCGGCCTGCTCGGCGGTCATCGAGCCGTTCAGCACCTGGGCCGAGACGTTCCAGATCGCCTGGTCGACATTGGGCTTGCCGCGCGACAGGATCTGGTGCGCTAGGCGGATGTTGCCGCCGCACTTGTCCTTCCAGCCCTGGAACTCCGCCGCCAGCGGGTCCTTCAGCTCGACCTTGTGGGTCGACAGGGTGAAGAAGCCCGGCAGGGCGTTGGTGTAGAGCGTCGCGAACTCGGCCGAGGCCACCCATTCCAGGAACGCGCGCGCCGCCTCCGGGTGCTTGCTGTGGGCGTTCATGCCGAAGCCGAGATCGGTGTGGTTCGAGATGAAGCAGGGGTCGCCCGCCTTCGCCACCGGCGGCGGGAAGGCGCCGAGCGGGAAGTCGGCCTGGGCCTCGAACAGCGGGATCTCCCACGACCCGGCCGGGTAGATCGCGGCGCGGCCGAGGGTGAACAGGTTCTGGCTGTCGGGATAGGACTGGGCCTCGTAGCCGTCGGCCAGATAGGGCTTCCACTTCGCCAGCTCGGCCCAGGCGGCGACATAGGGCGCGTCGGTGAACTTGGCGGTGCCGGCGATCAGCGCCTTGCGTCCGGGGTCGCCCTGCCAGTGGTTCGGCCCGATGTTCTGGAAGCCCATGGTCGCGGCCTCCCACTGGTCGGCGCTGCCGATCGACAGCGGGATCTCGCCCGCGGCCTTGATCTTGTCGAGCAGGGCGAAGAACTCGGCCTCGGTCTGCGGCGGGGCCAGGCCGAGCTTGTCGAAGATCGACTTGTTGTAGATGAAGCCGCCGATCACCGACCCGACCGGCACGCAATAGGTCGTCTTGCCGTCATCGGTGCTCCAGGCCGTCCGCGATGCCTCCGGGAAGGCGTCGATACCTTTGAGGTCGTTGACCGGCGCCAGATGCCCCTTCTGGAACAGGGCCAGCGAGGCGTCGAAGGCGCGGCAGGCGACGATGTCGCCGGCGACCCCGCCCTCCATCTTGGCGTTCAGCGCGGCGTTGTATTCGGTCGGCGCCGAGGGCGCGAAGTTGAGCTTGATCCCCGGATGCGTCGACTCGAAGGCCGGGATGATCTTGTCCTGCCAGATCTTGAGGTCGTCGTTGCGCCAGCTCTCGATCGTCAGGGTGACGTCCTCGGCGCGGGCCGCGCCGGCCAGCGCGGCGAGCGCCGCGCCCGTCAGCAGGGCGCGGGATAGGATGGTGGTCATTGTCTTGGGCCTCCCCTTTTGGCTGGTCTAGACCAGCGGGAGCGGCCCGGATTGTCAACCCCGCCGGTCAGTCCAGTTGCAGGACGATGCCCTTGAGATAGGCGCTCTCCGGCAGCAGCGGGTGCACCGGATGGTCCGGGCCGGCGCCGGACTGGCGCAGGATCCGGCCCATCCGCCCGGCATCGACCAGGCCGCGCGCCACCTGCTCGGCGAACAGCGCCGGATCGACGTGGTGGCTGCAGGAAAAGGCGCAGAGGAAGCCGCCGCGATCGGTCACCCGCGCCGCGAGACGGGTCAGCTTGGCATAACCCCGCGCGCCGGCGGCGAGGTCCTTCTTCGACTTGACGAAGGCTGGCGGGTCGACCACCACCACCGGCCAGCGCTCGCCCTCGGCGCCGCGACGCTCCAGTTCGGCGAAGGCTTCGCCGCGGGCCGTCGCGACCCGGTCGGCGACGCCGTTGGCGGCCGCCGCCTTGGCCGCCAGCTCCAGCGAGGGGGCCGAGCGGTCGACCAGCGTCACCGCCTCGGCCCCGGCCAGCGCCGCCTGGATGCCGAAGCCGCCGGTGTGGGTGTAGACGTCGAGCAGCCGGCGGCCGCGGGCCAGCTTCGCCACGAAGGCGCGGTTGTCGCGCTGGTCGAAGAACCAGCCGGTCTTCTGGCCGCCGAGCGGGTCGGCCTCGAAGCTTGCGCCGTTCTCCTCGACCGCGACCGGGCCCTCGAGGGCGCCGCGGGCGACCCGCACCTCCTCCGCCAGCCCTTCCAGGCCGCGCACGGCGCTGTCGTTGCGCAGCACGATGGCGCGAGGCTGCAGCAGATCCTCCAGCGCGTCGCAGAGCGGGCCTTCCAGCCGGTCCATCAGCGCGGTGTTGCTCTGCAGCACCAGCACGTCGCCATAGCGGTCGATGATCAGCCCCGGGAGCCCGTCGGCCTCGGCATGGACCAGGCGGTAGAAGGGCCGGTCGAACAGCGTGTCGCGCAGCGCCAGGGCCGCGGCCAGGCGCCGGCGCAGGAAGGCGGTATCGATCGCCGCATCCGGGCTGCGGTCGAGCATGCGCACGGCGATCAGCGCATGCCGGTTGAACCCGCCGATGCCGAGGGCCTTGCCGCTGGCCGCCTCGACCCGCACCGGGGCGCCCAGCGGCACCTCGCGCAGCTCCGGCGTCATGGCGATCTCGTTCGAGAAGATCCAGGGATGGCCGGCGGCGACGCGCTTGTCGCGGCCGGGCTGCAGGCGGATGAGCGGCAGGTCGGTCATGGCGGCGGAGCATAGGGGCGCCGTCGCCGGTCGGGAACCACGATCGGCGTTGACGCCACACCGGCCCGTCTAGTCTGCTGGCCACGCCGCCGCCGAAGAGATCGCCATGACCATCCGTCCGGGCCCGCGCAACTCCATCACCGACATCGCCGGCCTGCTGGTCGGCCAGGCCGAGGACATGGCCGCACGCACGGGCGTGACCGTGCTGCTGCCGGAGACGCGCTGCGCCGCCGCGGTCGATGTCCGCGGCGGCGCCCCCGGCACGCGCGACACCGATGCCCTCGACCCGACCTGCCTGGTCGAGGCGGTGGACGCGCTGGTGCTGTCCGGCGGCTCGGTGCACGGGCTGGAGGCGGCGTCGGGCGTCGTCGCCTGGCTCGCCGCGCGCGGCCGCGGCCATCCGGTGGGCAACGTCCGGGTGCCGATCGTGCCGGCCGCGATCCTGTTCGACCTGACCAATGGCGGCGACAAGGGCTGGGGCGACACCCCGCCCTATCGCGCCCTGGCCCTGGCCGCCTGCGACGCCGCCGGGGCGGAGATGCGCCAGGGCAATGCCGGGGCCGGCACCGGGGCCAAGACCGCGACCTGCAAGGGCGGGCTGGGCACCGCCTCGGCGATCGATCCCGAGACCGGCGTCACCATCGGCGCGCTGGTGGCCGCCAATCCGGTCGGCGCCGTGACCATGCCGGACGGCACCTTCTGGGCCTGGCCCTGGGAGCAGGAGGGCGAGTTCGGCGGCCCGCACCGCCCGACCGGGCCCGCGACGCCGGAGCCGGAGCTGTACCGCCATCCCGCCGCTCCCCAGCCGGAGCCCGGCGGCAACACCACGATCGGCATCGTCGCCTGCGACGCGGCCCTGACCAAGGCCGAGGCGCAGCGCCTGGCGATCATGGCGCAGGACGGCCTGGCCCGTGCCATCCGCCCGGTGCACACGCCGATGGACGGCGACACCATCTTCGCCCTGGCCACCGGCGCCGTGCCGTTGCCGGAGCCGCGGGCCGTGGCCCTGGCCCGGATCGGCGCCATCGCCGCCGACTGCGTCGCCCGCGCCATCGCCCGCGGCGTCTGGCACGCGGAGACGCTGGGGCCGCACACCGCCTGGCGGGAGAAATACGGCAAGCCTTGAACCCGCCCCGGCGGCGCTGCCATCATCCGCGGCGAACGCGAAGGGCCGGGGGATTCGGTCCACCGGCACAGGGAGAATGCAATGGGGATCAGGGGCATGCTCGCAGCCGCCATGCTGGCGGCCGGGCTGATCGCAACGCCGGCGCTGGCCGCCAAGGACCAGGCCGTGATCGGCATGGTGCTGGAACCGCCGAACCTGGACCCGACCGGCGGCGCCGCCGCGGCCATCGCCGAGGTGGTCTACGCCAACCTGTTCGAGGGCCTGACCCGGATCGACGAGAATGGCCAGGTGCAGCCGGGACTGGCCACCGAATGGAAAGTGTCCGACGACGGACTGACCTACACCTTCACCTTGCGCCGCGGCACCACCTTCCACGACGGCACCAAATTCGACAGCGAGGCGGTGAAGTTCTCGCTGGACCGCGCCCGCGCCGCCGATTCGACCAACCCGCAGAAGGTTTTCTTCGAGCCGATCCAGTCGGTCGACACTCCGGCCGCGGACCAGGTGGTGATCACCCTGTCGCATCCGGACGGGCTGTTCCTGTTCCATCTCGGCCAGGCGGCGGCCCTGATCGTGGCGCCGAACTCCGCCGCCGACAACGGCACCCACCCGATCGGCACCGGCCCGTTCAAATTCGTCGAATGGGTGCCGGGCGACCATGTCACGCTCGAACGCACCGACGCCTATGCCGGCGACAAGCCGCAGCTGAACCGGCTGATCTTCCGCTTCGTCGCCGACCCGGCGGCAGCCTCGGCCGCGGTGATGTCGGGCGACATCGACGCCTTCCCGAACATGCCGGCGCCGGAGACGCTGGACCAGTTCAAGGCCGATCCGCGCTTCGCGGTCGAGATCGGCACCACTGCTGGCGAGACCGTGATGGCGGTGAACCAGCGCCGCAAGCCGTTCGGCGACGTCAAGGTGCGGCGGGCGCTGGCGATGGCGATCGACCGGCAGGCGCTGATCGACGGCGCCATGTTCGGCTACGGCACCCCGATCGGCAGCCATTTCGCGCCGTATGAGGCCGCCTACAAGGACCTGACCGGCGCCTATCCCTACGACCCGGCCAAGGCCAAGGCGCTGCTGGCCGAGGCCGGCTATCCCGACGGCTTCAAGGCGACGCTGAAGCTGCCGCCGCCCGGCTATGCCCGCCGCGGCGGCGAGATCATCCAGTCGCAGCTGGCCGAAATCGGCGTCCAGGTCGAGCTGGTACCGGTGGAATGGGCGCAGTGGCTGGAGCAGGTGTTCAAGGGCTTCGACTACGACATGACCATCGTCGCCCACACCGAGGCGCTGGACATCGACATCTATGCCCGCGGCAAGGACAAGTACTATTTCGGCTACGACAACCCGGCCTTCGACCAGGTGATCCAGCAGCTGAACAGCACGGTGGACCCGGAACAGCGCAAGGCCCTGTACCAGCAGGCGCAGCAGATCCTGTCGGACGACGAGGCGGCGGTGTTCCTGTTCCAGCTGCCCAAGACCGGCGTGCGCAACGCCAAGCTGATGGGGATGTGGAAGAACAGCCCGATCGCCGCCAACGACATGACCAAGGCCTATTGGGCGGAATGACGAAAGGGCTGCCCCTCCTTTTTAGTCCCCCCTCCCCTCGCGGGAGGGGGGCAGGGGGAGGGGGTTCGCGCCGCCAGGACCGACTATCCTGGAACGGCCGGGAATCCTCACAGGGCGAGACCATCGGCATCAGCTCTCTTCGATCGACAACCCCCTCCCCCTATCCCCCTCCCGCAAGGGGAGGGGGGACTAGGAAGGGTTGCTCTCGGCTTCTCTCCTCGGCCCGAGGCACCTGATGCTCGGCTTCCTGGGGCGGCGGGTGGTGACGCTGCTGTTCACCCTGTTCGCCGCCTCGGTCGTGGTGTTCACCGTGCTCGAGGTGCTGCCCGGCGACCCGGCGCTGCTGATGCTGGGCACCGAGGCGCGCGAGGACACGCTGGCGGCGCTGCGCAGCCAGATGGGCCTCGACCGGCCGGCGCCGGTCCGCTACCTCGACTGGGTCGGCGGCGCGCTGACCGGCGATTTCGGCACCAGCTACACCTACAAGATGCCGGTGGCGAAGCTGATCGGCGACCGGCTGGCGGTGACCGCGCCGCTGGCGCTGTTCGCCCTGGCGCTGTCGACGGCGCTGGCCATCCCGCTCGGCATGCTGGCGGCGGTGAAGCACAACCGGATCGGCGACTGGGGGGTGATGGGGTTCAGCCAGTTCGGCCTCGCCGTGCCCAGCTTCTGGGTCGGCATCATGCTGATCTGGCTGTTCGCGTTGCAGCTCGGCTGGTTCGGCGCCGGCGGCTTCCCCGGCTGGTCCGCCGGCTGGGGCCGGGCGCTGTACGCGCTGATCCTGCCGGCCGCCGCCCTGGCCCTGACCGAGGCCGCCATCCTGGCCCGCATCGTCCGCTCGGCGATGCTGGAGACGATGCGCGAGGACTATGTCCGCACCGCCCGGGCCAAAGGGCTGAGCCGGGGCGAGGTGCTGCGCCGGCACGTGCTGCGCAACGCCCTGATCCCGGTCGCCACCATCGTCGGGCTGCAGTTCGGCTTCCTGATGGCCGGCGCGGTGGTGGTGGAGAACGTCTTCACCCTGCCCGGGCTGGGCCGGCTGGCCTTCCAGGCCATCGCCCAGCGCGACCTGATCGTGGTCAAGGACGTGGTGGTGCTGCTGGCCGCCATCGTGGTCACGGTCAACTTCCTCGTCGACGTGATCTATGCCGTGATCGACCCGCGGCCGAAGCAGGCGGGGTGACGATGGTCCGGCTGCTCGCCCATCGCGGCTTCGCCCTCGGCCTGATCCTGTGCCTGGTGTTCATCGGCATGGCGGTGGTCAGCCTGGCCTGGACGCCCTTTCCGCCGAATGCCATCTCGATCCCCCAGAAGCTGCAGGCGCCGGGCGCGCTCCACTGGCTGGGCACCGACCAGCTGGGCCGGGACACGCTGTCCCGCATCATGGTCGGCGCCCGCACCTCTGTCGCGGTCGGGGTGGTCGCTGTGGTGATCGGCCTGGTCCTCGGCGTGCCGCTCGGCCTTTGGGCCGCCGCCCGGCGCGGCTGGACCGACGAGATCCTGGGCCGCGCCGTCGACCTGACCTTCGCCTTCCCGGCGATCCTCAGCGCCATCCTGATCACCGCCCTGCTGGGCCCTGGCGCGGTCAACGCCATCCTGGCGATCGGCATCTTCAACATCGCCGTCTTCGCCCGGGTGGCGCGCGGTGCCGCCCTGGTGGTCTATGGCCGCGACTTCGTCCGCGCCGCCCAGTCGCTGGGCCGGTCACGGCTGGACATCGCCCTGCGCCACGTGCTGCCGAACATGGCCAACGCCCTGATCGTGCAGGCGACAATCCAGTTCGCCATCGCCATCCTGGCCGAGGCGGCTTTGGGCTATCTCGGCCTCGGCACCCAGCCGCCGCAGGCCAGCTGGGGCAAGATGCTGCTGGACGCCCAGACCCTGCTGGCCCAGGCGCCGCTGCAGGCGGTGTTCCCGGGCCTGGCCATCGCCGTGGCGGTGCTGGGCCTCAACCTGATCGGCGACGGGCTGCGCGACCTGCTGGATCCGCGGATGAAGGTCGGGCGCATAGGGTAGCGCCGCACGCAAAAAACTTGCGCCTCGGCGGGATCTTCGCGCACACCTCCCGCAAGCGGGCGGATAGGGTCACGGCTCCTCCACTCCAGGCCGGGACCGACCATGCGGCTGCTGTATCAGACCCATTCCCCCTATGCCCGCAAGGTGCTGGTGATGGCGCATGAGGCCGGGCTGGCCGGCCGGATCGAGGTGATCCACCACGAGACCAGCCCGACCCGGCGCAACGACGCTGTGTTCGCCGCCAACCCGCTGGGCAAGGTGCCGGTGCTGATCTGCGAGGATGGGCTGGCGCTGTTCGATTCCGTGGCGATCTGCGACCACCTGGACGGGCTGCATGACGGGCCGAAGCTGATCCCGCCGGCCGGCCGGGCGCGGGCCCTGACGCTGCGGCTGCAGGCCCTGGCCCAGGGGCTGGCCGATGCCGGCATCGCCCTGCGCTGGGAGACCGAACGCCGGCCGGCGGCGCTGCGCTATCCCGCCCTGGCCGAGGGCCAGGCGGCGAAGCTGGAGGCGGGCTACTATTTCGCCGAGCGCGAGGCCGATCTCGACGGCCCGGTCGATCTCGGCCAGATCGCGCTGGCCACGGCGCTGAGCTGGCTGGAGTTCCGTGGCCTGCCCGCCTTCCGCCCTGGCCGGCCGCGGCTTGCCGCCTGGTTCGACGCCTTCAGCCTTCGCCCGTCGATGCGGGCGACGCCGCCGTCCGGCGAGACGCAGGATTAGGCGACCACCAGTTCGGTCGGCGCCAAGGTCAGCGGTTCGCAGCCGGTGTCGGTGACCAGCACGGTCTGGCCCGAGGTCATGGCCAGGCCCCGGTCGCTGTCATAGAGGATGATGTGGATGAAGAACACCATCCCGGGCGCGGCCAGCGTCGGATTGCCGTGGAAGAACATCGACAGGCCGGGCGCGTCCATCCAGTTCGGCGCGAAGGTGGTGCCGAGCGAATAGCCGCAGGCGTTCAGCCGGGCATGGCGCAGCCCGGCGGCGTCCGCCACCCGGGCATGGGCGTCGAACACGTCGCCGAGCGGATGCCCCGGCTTCAGCGCCGCCTTCGCCGCCTCCAGCGCCTCGACCGCCGCCTTGTGCATCGCCCGATGCTCCGGCGAGGCCTTGCCGACCAGGAGCGTCCGCATCAGGCAGGCGTGGTAGTGGCGATAGGTGCCGGCGAATTCCAGCGTCAGCTGGTCCTCGGCCGACAAGTGGCGGCGGCCGGTGAAGTAGCGGCACATCAGCGCGCCGGGGCCGGAGCCGATGATGAACTCGTTCGCCGGGTCGTCGCCGCCGCCGCGCCAGACCGCGCCCTGCATCGCCGCCAGGATGTCGCCCTCGAAGGCGCCGGGGGCGGTCAGCTTGACCGCCTCGTCATAGGCGGCGTCGGCCAGCTTCGCCGCCTCGCGGACATAGACCAGCTCGGCCGGGCTCTTGACCAGCCGGAAGCGGGAGACGAGGTCGGAGGCGTCCTCGTGCTGGGCATAGCCGTCGAGCTTGGCCTTGAGGCGGAAGCCCAGCGCCGCGGTCAGCCCGTAGGCGTCCCATTCGACGCCGACCCGCCCGCCGCGGGCGTCGTATTCGTCCAGGATCTTCAGCAGGTCGTCCGCCGGCTCGGACCCCGCCCGGTCGACCCAGACCCGGACATCCTCGATCACTGAGGTGAAATAGGCCTGGCGCTCGTCGGCGGAGCGGGTCAGCAGCGTCATCCGGCCGTCGACGCCGAGCCACAGGCACTGGAAATAGACATAGCCGAAGGTGTCGTAGCCGGTCAGCCAGTACAGCGACTCCTGGCGGAACACCAGCAGGCCGTCGAGGCCGCGGGCGGCGATCTCGGCACAGACGCGGCGGCGGCGGTCCGCCAGCTCCGACGCCTCGAAATGGATCGGCATGGCGGCCTCAGCGTTTCTGGGCGCGGATCTCCGCGATCGGCTCGGCGTAGCGGTACTCGATGTCCCAGGGGAAGAAGATCCAGGTATCCTGGCTGACCTCGGTGATGAAGGTGTCGACCAGGGGCCGCCCGGCCGGCTTGGCGTAGACCGTGGCGAAATGCGCCTTCGGCAGCAGGTCGCGCACCACCCGGGCGGTGCGGCCGGTGTCGACCAGGTCGTCGACGATCAACCAGCCCTCGCCGTCACCCTCGACCGGCGCCTTCAGGATCTTGGATTCCCGCATGTCCTGGTGGTCGTAGGTCGAGACGCAGACCGTGTCGATCAGCCGGACGTCGAGCTCGCGCGCCAGGATCGCCGCCGGCACCAGCCCGCCGCGGGTGATGGCGACGATGCCCTTCCACGGCCCCAGCTCGGCCAGGCGCCAGGCCAGGGCACGGGCGTTGCGGTGCAGCTCCTCCCAGGAGACCGGGAAATCCTTCCGGAACGACGCGTGCTCGGCCATCTACGGTTCTCCAACACCCCCAAGGCGTTGGCGCTTCATAGCGCAACCGGACCGGCACCGGAAGGGTGTGCCGGCCTTGATCCTGCCATGCTTGCCCGCGATTCTCGCCCTGCAGCCCCCGCGGCTGCGCTGTGAACCAGAGAGTGCAATGTACCGTCTTGTCCTGACCGCTGGCCTTCTCGCCGTCCTCGCTGGCCCCGCCTTGGCCGCCGAATCCTGCGATGTGAACGCCGAATCTGCGGCGGTGGTCGCCGCCTGGGGCGCCAAGGTGCGCGACGGATCGCTGCCCGAGGACAAGCTGTCCCAGATCTCGAACAAGATCCAGTCGCTGCCCTCGATCAGCGCCCAGGACCCGAACAAGGCCTGCGCCGTCCTGGCCGAGATCAAGCGCGACCTCGGCCTGTAGGCCGCGGCGTCCCTCAGCGGAAGCCGACCATCGCCAGCGCCCGCTGGACCTTCTCGGCCGGCCAGCGCTTGACCGCGCCCGGCGGCTCCTTGCGGCTGGTCACCGCCGTCCCCTCGCCGGGGCCGAGCAGCACCGAGCCGGCATCGGTCGAGACCTCGACCGCGCCGTCGAGGACGAGGACGCCGAAGGCGCCGTCGATCGGGCCGGCGAAGAAGCGGGTGCCGCGCACCCCGAGCGTGGCCACCCCGGTCTCGATGGTGACGCTGTGGTTGGGCGCCTGCTCGACGCCGCCGCCGACGAACTGGAAGGCGCCCTGCAGCCGGCGCAGCGCCAGGGTGGCGCCGCCATCGGCCCCGCCATAGGCGAAGCGGTCGACCAGCAGGCGCGCCGCCGGCCCGAGCGTCAGCTCCGTGCCGTCGTCGAGCTTGACCTGCAGCCGCGACTGCGGGCCGGTCCACAGCGTGTCGTCGAGGAACACCGGCGAGGCCGGGTCGAGCAGCCGGTCCTGGCCCTGGTAGAAGGCGCCGGCCGCCGGCTCGAGCCGGTCGACCAGGCCGATCTTCGGGCGGTCCTGGGCCAAGGCCGCGGCCGGCAGCAGCAGGCAGGCGAGGACGAACCCGACGGGACGTGAAAGTCGTGACATCGCAATCTCCCTTTCCGAGAGATCATGGTTCGGGGCGGGACCGTCCGGTGTTACCTGGGTCATTGCGCAGCACGACCGGGCCTTCCCGTGATGGAAGACAGCCCCTATCCTAGCGCAGACATGCCAGGAGAGTCCGAGTGGCCAGCGTTTCGCCGGCGGAGAAGCGTCGCCTTCTGTCCGAGACTCCGTTCTTCGCCGCCTTTCCCCCGGCCCAGCGCGACGCCCTGGCCGCCCATCTGACCGAGCGCAGCCACGAGGACGGCGACACCGTCTTCCTGCGCGGCGACGAGAGCACCAGCCTGATGATCGTGGCCTCGGGCCGGGTGGCGCTGCGCCTAACCTCGGCGCAGGGGCGCGAGATCCTGCTCGCCATCCTCGAGCCGGGCGAGATCTTCGGCGAGATGTCGCTCCTGGACGGCCGCGGCCGCAGCGCCGATGCCGTCGCCTTCGGCCCGTGCCGGCTGCTGAGCCTGGAGCGCCGCGACATGCTGCCGGTGCTGCAGGATTCGCCCGAGGCCTGCATCCGGCTCCTGGAGCTGCTGTCGACCCGGCTGCGGCGCACCAGCGACCAGCTCGAGGGCGTCGCCCTGATGACGCTGCCGTCGCGGCTGGCGCGGCTGCTGCTGACGCTGAGCGAGACCCACGGCACCCGGAGGAATGCGGAGGGCGAGGTGCTGCTGCCGTTGGCCCTGTCGCAGCGCGACCTCGGCCAGCTGATCGGGGCCAGCCGCGAGAAGGTCAACCTGCAGCTCGGCCGCTGGTCCGCCGAGGGGCTGCTGCGTCGGCAGGACGGAGCGCTGGTGATCTGCGACGCCGAGGGGCTGGCCGACATCGCCGATATCGGGGCGCCCTGACCCGATGCACCGCCTGTGGCGCCGCTTCGGCCCGATCCTGCCCGGGCTTCTGGTCCTGGCCGCGCTGGTGGCGCTGCGCCTGGCCGACCCAGCCCCAATGGCGGCGCTGCGGCTGCAGGGCTTCGACCTGTTCCAACGGCTGGCGCCGTGCGCCTACGACCCCGACGTGCCGGTCCGCGTGGTCGCGATCGATGACGAATCGCTGCGCCGGCTCGGGCAGTGGCCCTGGCCGCGCGACCGGCTGGCCCGGCTGGTCGACCGGCTGGCGCAGGCCGGGGCGGCGGCGGTCGTGCTCGACCTTGTCCTGGCCGAGCCGGACCGCGGCGCGCCGGCCCGGATCGGCGAGCTGCTGGCCGGCCGCGCCGACCCGGCGGTGCTGGCGGCGCTGACCAAGGATCTGCCGGACCCCGATCGCGACCTCGCCGCGGCGCTCGGCCGCGTCCCCAGCGTGGTCGCCTTCGCCCCGGCCGAGGATCCGGGCCGGGCGCCGCTGATCAAGGCCGGCTTCGCCGAAATCGGGCCGGCGCGGCAGCGGCTGGACCATCTCGCCTCGGCGGTGCCCAGCCTGCCGGAATTCGAGGCTGCGGCCGCGGGCAATGGCAGCATCGGCGCACCGTTCGGCCGCGATGAGGTGCTGCGGCGGCTGCCCGCCGTGGCCCGGCTCGGCGACGCCCTGATCCCGTCGCTCGCGGTCGAGGCGCTGCGGGTCGCCCAGGGCGCCGGCACCGTGACGCTGCGGGCCGCGCCCGACGGCCCGGGGTTGGACGCGATCCGGATCGGCGAGGTGATCCTGCCGGTGGCGCCGGACGGCCAGTTCTGGCTGCAATTCACGCCGGACACGCCGGCCCGCCAGATGGCGGCGTGGCGGGTGCTCGACCCCGCCACGCCGGACACCGAGCTGGCGGCGGCGCTGCGCGGGCGGATCGCGCTGATCGGCGTCACCGCCACCGGCTTCGGCGACACCATGCTGACGCCGCTGCGCGACCGCATCGCCGGGGTTACCGCCCATGCCGAGGCGCTGGAGCAGATCCTGCTCGGCCGCCATCTGACCCGGCCGGCCTGGGCCATGGCGCTCGAGATCGGCCTGCTGCTGGTGCTCGGCCTCGCGCTGATCGCGTCCTGGCGGCGGCTGCCAGCGATCGTCTCGGGCGGCCTCGTGGTCCTGGCCATCGTGCCGATCGCCGTCGGGGCTTTCCTGGCCTATCGGCAGGCCGGGTTGCTGCTCGACCCGACCCTGCCGATGCTCGGCCTGCTGCTAACCCATGGCGCGGTCGCGGCGACGGCGCAATGGCGGGTCGAGCGCGACCGCCGCGCCATCCGCGCCGCCTTCGCGCAATATCTCGCCCCCGCCTTGGTGGCGCGGCTAGTGGAGCGTCCGGAGCAACTTCGGCTGGGCGGCGAGTGGCGACAGATGTCGTTCATCTTCACCGACATCGCCGGCTTCACCAGCCTGAGCGAGACGGTGCCGCCGGACCGGCTGGTGGCGACGTTGAACGCCTATTTCGACGGCATCTGCGGTTGTGTCCTGGAGGCCGGCGGCACCATCGACAAGATGGTGGGCGACGCGCTGCATGCGATGTTCGGCGCGCCGCTGGACCAGCCCGACCACGCCGAGCGCGCCGTCGCCTGCGCCCTGGCGATCCACCGCTTCACCACCGGCTTCGCCGCCGCCCGCCGGGCCGAGGGCATGCCCTTCGGCCGGACCCGGATCGGCGTCGCCACCGGCGGCGCCGTGGTCGGCAATTTCGGCAGCCGCCACCATTTCGACTACACCGCCTACAGCGATGCGGTGAACCTGACGGCGCGGCTGGAGAACGCCAACAAGGCGCTGGGCACGCCGCTCTGCGTTTCCGCGGCCACGGCCAAAGCCTGCCCGGATCGGCAGTTCCGGCCGATCGGGCGGCTGCTGCTGCGCGGCGTCGGCGCCCCGGTCGAAGCGGTAATCCCGGACGAGCTGTGCCCCGCCCCCGCCGAGGCCTATGCGGCGGCCTTTGCGGCGCTGCGCCGGGGCGAGGCCGGGGCCGCGGTGCTGTTCGCGATGCTGACGGCGGACCATCCGGAGGACCCGCTGGCACGGCTGCACACCAGGCGCCTGTCCGAAGGCGCCAAGGACGACCTGATCGGGATTGACTGAAAGATCAGCGGCGGCGGCGCGGCAGGCGGAGGTCGACCGTCTGCCGGGTCGGCGCCCACACCGTCCAGCGCGGCGGTTGGGCCACCCAGCGATACGAGATCTGGGTCGGCTGCTCCGTGTCGTCGTCCTGCCGGGCGGCGCGGCACAGAGCGAGGCCGTAGAAGAGGGCGAGAGCGAGACCGCCGATGAGAGCCGCGAGCATCATCCGTACCTCCTGATCCAGAAACGATCGGGCCGCCCCGCCGGTTCCCGCGCGGACGAAGGCAGGCGCAAACGTCGCAAGCGGCGTATGCTTCGGATCGGAATTGAGAGGAGGCTGGCTGGGGCGCTAGGATTCGAACCTAGGATGGCGGGACCAAAACCCGCTGCCTTACCGCTTGGCTACGCCCCAATCGACGGGCGGGATAGATAGCTCAGCCGGTGCAGCATCGCAACCGCGCGTTGCCGCCCCGATTCCGGCATAATAGAAGATTAGTCGCGTATGCGGGGCAGCGCGGATCACGGGTAACGGTCGAGGCAGGTCACGGCATGAGCGGCGAACGGCCCCAGGACGACTCCTTGCAGTTTCCGGCGCAGGCCGCGCCCGAGACGCAAGACGAGGCCCGGCTCAACGCGCTGAACGACAGCGTGATGCGGCTGCAGCAGGAGCTGCGCAGCGCCCGCGGCGAGATCGACACGCTGAACGAGCGGCTGGCGGAGACGGCGGCGGCGCGGCCGCGTCGGGGCGGGGTGCTCGGCTGGGTCGCGGTGGCGCTGATCGCCGTCCTCGGCGTCAGCGGCATCGCTCTGATGGGCTTCGGCTCGCGCGAGCCGGCGGCGCCTGAGCCATCCGCACGGGCAGGGACGACGACCGCAGCCGCCCCGCCCCCTGCGCCGGCCGCCACACCTCCCCCCGCCCCGACCCCTCCCGCCGTGGCGACACCGACCGAGACCGCCGCTCCGGCCCCGGCGCCGCCATCGGCCGAACCGGCGACCACGGCGCAGACCGGCGCGACGACCGCTCCGGAACCGGCAGCCCCGGCCGCAACGCCGCCGTCGCCGCCGGCCGAGGCGCGGGTGGCGGCGGCTCCTCAGCCCGACACCGCCGCCCCGACGACGACTGCTCCGGAACCGCAGGCCGCCCCGCCGGCGGCTCCGCCGGTCACGGTCTCGGACTCCTCGGCTCCTCCGGCCGCGGAGAGCCAGCCCCCGGCCGCGCCCGCAGCGTCGCTGGACCAGGCCGCGGCGCCCGACAATCCGGCGGCGCAGGCCCTGCTGCCCAACGATGCCTCGGCCGAGCTGCGCGCCCTGGCACGCCGGGCGATAGCCGGCTCGCCCGACGCCGAGCACGATCTCGGCACCTTCTACGCCCTCGGCCTGCAAGTGCCGCGCAGCTTCGAGCGGGCCGCCTACTGGTACCGCAAGGCCGCTGACCACGGCGTCACCAACGCCGCCTACAATCTCGGCGTGCTGCTGGAGCGGGGCCTCGGCATGGCGCAGGATTCGGTGACGGCGACGACCTATTTCCGCAAGGCGGCCGAGGCCGGCCACCCCGACTCCCAGAACGCGCTCGGCCTGGCCTATCTCAATGGCAGCGGCGTCACCCGCGACCCGGCCGAGGCGCTGAAATGGTTCCGCCAGGCCAGCGCCAACGGCAATCCGCGCGGCGCCTACAACCTGGGCCGGCTGTACGAGACCGGCGCGGTTGGCGCCCCCGACCCGCGCGCCGCCGCCGGCTGGTACCGGGTCGCCGCCGATGCCGGCAGCTCCGACGCCAAGGCGGCGCTGGCCCGGCTGCAGGACGCCGCCCCGCGCAGCGGCTTCGTCACCGTGGAGCCGGACGCGACGGTCTCGGCACCGGCCGAGCCCTCCCCCGCCGACGCCAGCGCCGACCAGGCCCTGGGAGCGCTGGCGTCCCAGCTCGCCCCGCCGGGAGCGGCAGCAAGCGCAACAGCGGAGGCGCCGCCGGCGGCCGTAGCCGAGGCCCCGATCCAGCCCCCGATCCCCGGCCAGCGCCCGACGCCGCCGGCCGAGCCGGCTGCGGCCCCGGTGGTTGAGACCGCGACGGCGCCGGCGGCCGCGCCCGAGAGTACGGCCCCCGTCACGACCCAGCCGGCCGAGGCGACGGCGGCGGCAGATGCGGCGCCCGTCACCCCGGTGCCGGGCCGCCGCCCGGCCGCGCCGGAAGCGACCGGGGCAGCCGCGGCGGAGCAGACCGCCGCAGCAACGCCAGTGGAGCCACCAGCAACGGAGCAATCGGCCGCGCCGGAAGGCCGCGCTCCGGGCTCGCCGCCGGCCGGCGCCGCAAGGCCGGCGCAGACAACCGCGGCAGTGGTCGAGCCGGCCGCGACCGAGCCGTCAGCCGCGCCGGAGGGCCGGGCTCCGGGCTCGCCGCCGTCCACCGCCCGGCAGCCCCGGCCGGAGCCGGTGGCGCCCGCCGCCGAGGCGTCGACGACCCCCGAGGACTCGGCCAGGGCCCCGGGCTCGCCGCCGCGGCGCGGCGTGGCCGCGCGACCGGCACAGCCGCAGCAACAGGTCGCCACGGCCCCCGCGACGGCTGCCCCTGTCGCTCCTGCGGCCCCGGCCGCGCCGGCCGCCGCAGCGGGCCAGCCGGCCGGTGACGCGCAGGTCCGGGAGATCCAGCAGCTGCTGACGATGATGAACTTCGATGCTGGCCCGGCGGACGGACAGCTCGGCGGTAAGACCCGGAACGCCATCGGCGCCTTCCAGCGGCAGCGGAAGCTGCCGGTCACCAACCGGCCATCGCCGGCGCTGCTGGAGGCACTGCGCAGCGCGGCCGGGGCCGAGACGCCGGACTGGACCCCGGGGCATTTCTGACCACAATCGCCATCGGAGACGGCTGGGCGATTCGGCCGGCGCGAAGCGGGAAGGCAAGGCGATGGGTCAGGACGCGGTCTGCATCTGGGCAGCCGAAACGACGCTGGCCGAAGGGGCGCTGTGGCTGGCCGAGGAGCAGGCGCTGTACTGGGTCGACATCCTGCAGCCGCGGATCCTGCGCCTCGACCCGGCGACCGGGGCGCAGGCGGAATGGCCGATGCCGGAGCCGATCGGCTTCATCGCGCCGCGCCGGCGCGGCGGGCTGGTGGCCGGGCTGCGCAGCGGCTTCCACCTGATCGACCTGCCCGAGGGCAGGGTCACCCCGATCGGCAACCCCGAGCCCGACCGGCCGGGCAACCGCTTCAACGACGGCAAGGTCGACCCGATGGGCCGGCTGTGGGCCGGGACGGTGGAGTTCGGCTGCAGCGAGCCGACCGGCGCCTTCTACCGCCTCGACCCCGACCATCGCTGGCACCGCATGGATGATGGCTACATCGTTACCAACGGCCCGGCCTTCTCGCCCGACGGCCGCATCCTGTACGAGGCGGATTCGGACCGGCGGATCGTCTATGCCTACGACCTCGACCTGGCCGGCGGCGCCATCTCCAACCGGCGGCCCTTCGTGATCTTCGCCGAGGATGACGGCGTGCCGGACGGCATGACGATCGACCGTGACGGCCATCTCTGGGTGGCGCATTGGGGCGGGTCGCGGGTCAGCCGCTTCCGCCCGGACGGCACGCTGGACCGCGCCATCGCGATCCCGGCGCCGCATGTCACCAGTTGCACCTTCGGCGGCCCCGGCCTGACCACGCTCTACGTCACCACGGCGCGGGCCGGGATGTCGGAGGCGGCGCTGCGCCAGCACCCGCTGGCCGGCGGGCTGTTCGCGATCGAGGACGCCGGCCGCGGCCTGCCGGGCAGCCACTTCGCGGGGTAGGCGGCATCCCCCTCACCCTCCCGGCCCAAGCGGGCCGGGCCCCTCCCTCTCCCCGAGGAGAGGGAAACGGGGCCCTGCCCCAAATACCTCTCCTTGGGGAGAGGTCGAAATCGCGCAGCGATTTCGGGTGAGGGGGCGGCTCCAGCCTGGCCACCTGGTCACAGCGGTTCACAGCCCGCCGTCGTTCATCCGGTACCAGGTGATGACGGCGGAGACGTAGAGCCGGTGCAGGGCGTGCAGCGGCAAAGGCTGAATCGGCACCGGCGGCAGCGGCAGCGCCTCGGCGTCGCCGGTGGCGACGTACTCGGCCATCGCCCGGCCCATCGCCGTCTGCAGCCCGACGCCGCGGCCCTGGCAGCCGATATCGACCAGCAAGCCCGGCGCCGGCTCGTGCAGATGCGGCAGGTAGTCCCGCGTGACCGCGACCCGGCCGCACCAGCGGTGCTGGATGGCGATGCCGGCGAGCTGCGGGAACAGCTTGCCGACGACGCGCTCGAGATGCGCCCAGTCGGAGGCGCCCTTCGGCTCGCGGAACGGGCCGCGGCCGCCCATCAGCAGGCGGCCCTGATGGTCGAGCCGGAAGTACAGCAGCAGCTTGCGGGTGTCGGAGCTGACTTGGCCGCCGGGCAGCACCACCTCGCGCTCGCGCTCGGTCAGCGGCCGGGTCGCCACCTGGAAGGAGTTGGCGGCGATGATGGTCTGCTCCAGCCGCGGCCACAGCTCCTTGGTGTAACCATTGGTGCAGAGCAGGACGCGATCGGCGGTCACCGTGGCGCCGCCGGCCGTGCGCAGCCTCCAGTGCCCCTCCGCCCGGTCGAGCGCGGTGACCGGCGTGCCGGTGTGGATCACTGCCCCTGCCTTGAGCGCCGCCCGGGCCAGGCCGCGGGCGTAGTCGAGAGGCTGGATGCCGCCGCCGCGCTCGTCCAGCCAGCCGCCGAGATAGCGGTCGGTGCCCAGCGCCTGCCCGATCGCGGCCTTGTCCAGCGGCCGCACCGGCGCCCCTCGGCGGGCCCATTGCGCCGCCCGCGCCTCGGCCTCGGCCAGGCCCTCGGGCGAATGGGCGCCCTGGATCCAGCCGGCGCGCCGATACGGCACCTGCATGCCGTGGCGCTCGATCAGGTCGAAGACGAGGTCGGCGGTGCCGCCGCCGAACTCGGCCAGCCGGCCGCCCCGCTCCGCCCCGAACATGGCGACCAGCGCGTCCGGATCGTGCTTCAGCCCGGGGATGACCTGGCCGCCGTTGCGGCCGGAGCCGCCGAAGCCGATCTGCCTGGCCTCCAGCACGACCGGGCGCACACTGCGCTCAGCCAGATGCAGCGCCGCCGACAGCCCGGCATAGCCGCCGCCGATGATCGCCACATCCGCGGTGGTCGAGCCGGCGAGCGGCGGCGTGTCGGGCGCGGGCGCCGCGGTGGCGGCCCAGAGCGAGGGTTCGAGCGGAAAGAAATCGGCCACGTCTCGCCTCGATGTCAGAGCGGGTGGAGCACCCGGCGCAGGAAGTCCTGGGTGCGCGGATGGCTGGGCTGGGTCAGCACCGATTTGGCCGACCCCTGCTCGACGATCACACCGCCGTCGATGAACAGCACCCGGTCGGCGACCTCGCGGGCGAAGCCCATCTCATGGGTGACCACGACCATGGTCATGCCGTCCTCGGCCAGGCCGCGCATCACCGCCAGCACCTCGCCCACCAGCTCGGGGTCGAGGGCCGAGGTCGGCTCGTCAAACAGGATCGCCTGCGGCTGCATCGCCAAAGCGCGGGCGATGGCGACACGCTGCTGCTGCCCGCCGGACAGCTGAGACGGCCGCGCCTCGGCCTTGTCGGCCAGGCCGACCCGGGCCAGGAGCGCCCGGCCGCGCTCCACCGCCTCGGCCCGCGGCTGCCGCTTCACGAAGACCGGGCCTTCGATCACGTTCTCCAGCACCGTGCGGTGCGGGAACAGGTTGAAGCGCTGGAACACCATCGAGACGCGGGTGCGGATCTCGACGATCGACCGCGCCGACCGGTCGACCCGCCTGCCGTCGACCGTGATCTCGCCGGCCTCATAGGTCTCGAGCCCGTTGATGCAGCGCAGGATGGTCGATTTGCCGGAGCCGGAAGGCCCGATGATGCAGACCACCTCACCCTTGGCCACGCCGGCGTCGATGCCCTTCAGCACCTCGACCGCGCCGAACCGCTTGCGGACGCCCTTGAGCTCGATCACGGCTTGCCCGCCTTCTTCTCGAAATGGCGCACCAGCAGGATCAGCGGGATGCTCATCGCCAGATACATCAGCGCCACCAGGGTGAAGACGCTGGTGTTCTTGAACGAGGCCGAGGCGATCAGCTTGCCCTGCAGCGCCAGCTCGGCGACCGTGATGGTCGAGGCCTGGGAGCTGTCCTTCAGCAGCATGATCATGATGTTGCCGTAGGGCGGCAGCACGATGCGCACCGCCTGCGGCAGGATCACCCGGCGCATGGTCAGCCCCCAGCCCATGCCGATCGACTGCGCCGCCTCGATCTGGCCCTTGTCGATCGCCTGGATGCCGGCACGGAAATTCTCCGCCTGATAGGCCGAATAGGCGACGCCGAGGCCGATGATCGCGGCCTGCAGCGCGGTCAGCGACACGCCGAGATCCGGCATCACGAAGTACAGGTAGAACAGCTGGACGATGATCGGGATGCCGCGGATCACGTTGACCAGCGTGGCGCTGAACCCCGACAGCAAGCTGATGCCGGAGACCCGCATGATCGCCCAAACCAGCCCGAGCAGGGTCGACAGCACCAGCGCGCCGACCGTGACCAGCAGCGTCAGCCCGACGCCCTGCAGCAGGATCGGCAGGAACTCGGTGGCGTCGCGGAGGAAGCTCTGCATCGTTTGGCTCAAGAGGCGCCCTGCGGCTTCACCCCCCATTTGGCCAGGATGCCGTCGATGGTGCCGTCGGCCTTGAGCTTGGCCAGCGCGGCGTCGACCTTGTCGCGCAGCGCCTGGTCGCCCTTGCGCAGGCCGATGCCGACCGAGCCGATCGAGGTCGGCTTGTAGCTCTCGACCAGCCGGACGCCGGGGATGGCGCCGTCCTTCAGGTTGTAGGCCAGGATCGGGTAGTCGGCGAAGCCGGCCGCGATCCGCCCGGCATTCACGTCGCGCAGGATGTCGGGGATGGTGTCGTAGGCCTTGACCTCGGCGAACAGGCCGCTCTTCTGCAGCGCGTCGACGAAGGTGGTGCCGACCTGGGCCCCGACCGTCAGGCCCTTGAGGTCGGCCAGAGTCGTGTAGTGCTTGGTGTCGTCCTTGGGGACGATCAGCCCTTCGCCATAGGTGTAGATCGGGGCGGAGAAGTCGATCACCTCCTGCCGCTTCGGGCTGATGAACATCGCCGCCGCGATCAGGTCGATCTTGTTCGAGGTCAGCGACGCGATCAGGGTCGAGAACGCCATCGGCTCGATCTGCACCTCGAAGCCGGCCTCCTTCCCGACAGCCCCGATCAGGTCGACCATGATGCCCTGGATGGTGTTGGTCTTGGTGTCGAGGAAGGTGAAGGGCACGCCGGTCGGAGTCGACCCGACCTTCAGCACCTCCGCCGCCGCCGGCATCGCCGCCGCGAGCGCCGCCACGGCCGCCGCAGCCTGGATGAGCGTCCTGATCCGCATCGCCTGCCCCTGTGTTGGATTCGATCCGGCCCTTCCGCGGCCGGCCGGTGTTCTGGCACACCGGAGTGGTTTCACCGATATGAAATCGGCATAATCGGGCGGGTTTGGCAAGCGATTTTCACCTATATGAAACCGGATCCCGCATGAGCATCGACCTGACCGTGGGCGCCCGCATCCGGGCGCTGCGCCATGACCGCGGCCTGTCGCTGGAGACGGTCGCGACGCAATCCGGCCTGTCGATCGGCTTCGTCAGCCAGGTCGAGCGCGGCCTGTCTTCGCCGTCGCTCAAGGTGCTGACCGCCCTCGGCGACGTGCTCGGCGTCGGGCTGGCCGGGCTGTTCGGCCCGGCGCCGGCCGAAGGCACGGTGGTGATGCGCCGGGCCGAGCGGCCGGGGCTGAACCTGTGGCGGTCCGGCATCACCAAGCAGCTGCTGAGCCCGGCCGGCGACGGCGGCCTGAGCCTGTTCCTGGTGACGATGGAGCCCGGCGCGAGCACCGGCGACGAGTTCTACACCCATGCCGGCGAGGAGGCCGGCACGGTGCTGGAGGGGGGGATGGCGCTGACGGTCGACGCGGAGAGCTGGACGCTGCAGGCCGGCGATGGCTTCCGCTTCGCCAGCCGCCGGCCGCACCGTTTCGCCAACCCCTCGGCCGACGCCCAGGCCGTGGTGCTGTGGATCAATTGCGTGATCGGGCAGTGATCGGGGGCCGCCGGCATGACCACCCTCTCTTCATTCCCGCGAAAGCGGGAATCTCCTGCCGGTGAGGCTGTGTCGAGATCCCCGCTTTCGCGGGGATCTCGATTTTTGGCAAGGGAAAGAGCGCCGGTTCACCCGGTGTCGGGTGTGTCCGCCCAGTTGAGGTTGGGATAGGGTTCGAGGCCGAGCGATCGGCAGAGGCGTTCGGCGACCCGCATCGGGGGCTCGGCGTCGAGCATCGCCGGGATATCGGGCTCCTGCAGCCGGGCCTCGATCCCGGCCTTCAGTGCGGGAATCTCGTCGCGATCCACATAGCGCAGCGGCTGCTGCATCAGCTCGACCAGGCGGGCCCAGCGCCGCGCCCTGGTCTCGGCCGCGGTGCCGTTCAGCGGCGGTGGATACGGCGGGTCCGACCAGTCCGAGGCCCGGCGGCGCCATTCGTCGGAGAGCTCGAGGCTGCAGGCCAGGCCGGCGATCACCGAGCCGACCGCCCGGTCCTCGACCCGGTCCTCCTCGTCGGCATAGAGCGCGTCGAGCCGCTCCTCCAGGTCTTGGGTGCGCTCCTCGGCCTTGTCGTGCTCCTGCGTCGACAGGTCCGGGGCCCAGATCAGGGCGTGCAGCGCGTCGGTGACATGGTTGCGCTGGCGGGCGCGGCGGGCGCGGCGGTCGGCCTTGTCGCGGGCGCAGAGGTCGGCGGCGGCGCGGGCACGCTGGGCCAGCGAGCGCTGCACCGAGTTGGAGAAGCGGCTGAAGCCCCGGCCGGCCTCCTGCGCCTCGGCCCTCGCCGCCTGCACCGCGGCCTCGGCGGCCTTGGGCTGGGCAGCGCGGGCCTGGGCGGCAACGGCGCGGGTGCCTTCGGCCTCGGCCAGCTGCATGGCGATCTCCGCAAGGCGCGTGAGCATCTGGACCTGCTGCAGCGCGAGGCCGCGGCAGTAGGCCTGGATGTCGAGATCGGAGTCCGTGTTTGTTTTCATAGAACGTATCATGAACGAACTGTCGGCTGTCGCGCAATGAACATTGTGTTTACTTAACGACCTGCGAGACGGCATCGATCAGTTCATCTCGGACGAACCCGACGTTCTGCCGTTGCGCCGCGAACCAGATTCCACGAACTAGATGCCGATACATTCCCGATCAAGAGACAGGAAACCACCGGAACAAACGCGTATTGGTTGCTCTCGCAACCGTACTCCATTAGGTTTACTTGTTCGAGAGCGAAAGAACAGCAACCTCTCGGCGCGCATCGCCCGAAATTCCTATGAGAAGACGGGCCGGACCAAAGGGGAGCGATCATGGCCAAAAGTAAGGAGACCTCGTCCTCGAAGAAGGGTTCCGCTGACACCTCCGGCGCGACCAAGAGCTCAGAAAAAAAGAAATCCCCCAAGACCGTCGCGGCCGCGCAGGCGGTCAGCACGCTTTCTTCGAAACCATCCGCCTCCAAGAAGATCGCAAAGAAACCCACTGCAAAAGCCACCGGTCCGGCAGAGAGCCCAGAAAAGAAGAGCGCTCCCAAGGCCCGCGCCGCCACCCAGGCGGTCAGCACGCTCGCTTCGGCACCGGCCAGGTCCAAGACGCCCGCCAAGAAGCCGGCTGCGAAAGCCGCCGGCCCGGCAAAGAGCCCAGAAAAGAAGAGCGCTCCCAAGGCCCGCGCCGCCACCCAGGCGGTCAGCACGCTCGCTTCGGCACCGGCCAAGTCCAAGAAGCCGGCTGCGAAGGCTGCCGGTCCGGCAAACTCGGAAAAGAAGAGCGCTCCCAAGGCCCGTGCCACCACCCAGGCGGTCAGCACGCTCGCTTCGGCGCCGGCCAAAAAATCCAAGACGCCCGCCAAGAAGCCGGCTGCGAAGGCCGCCAGTCCGGCAAAGAGCTCAGGGAAGAAGAGCTCTCGCAGCGCGTGACCGTTTCATGCCGGCGCCGGCGTGAACGCCGCCAGGATCAGGCTGAGTTCCCGCCATTGCGCTCCGGCAGGCATCAATCGTCTTCGCGTCGCCTTTCCCCAAGCCGTCCGTGGCGCGGATGGCCTGCATGGCCGACAGCCTCCCGGGTGACCAGCCCACTCCATGAGCCCGAACCAGAGGGCGAGACACATGTCGACACCGTTGGTTCAAAACCTGAATGCGTCGGCGTCTGGATCTTCGATGTCGCCGCTTTCGGCCGGGTCTGCCAAAGCGGAAAAGCCGGAGGCCGAGATCGGCTTCATCGCGATCGATCCGGATATCACCCTCAGACGGATGGTGGTCCGCAGTCCGGAGTCCAAAGGGATGGTCCTCTTCCTGCACGGCTTTCCGGAGACGCTTCATGCGTGGCAGGGCCTCGCCCTGGCGCTCGCCGGTGATGTCGAGGTCCATGCCTTCGACTGGCCCGGCTATGGCCTTTCATCAAGGCCGGCGGCCGACAAATTCCCCTATGCGCCCCGCGACTATGCGCGCGTCCTGAAGGATTACATACGCGTCGCGGCAATCGACCGATCGAAGCTCACGATCTACGCGACGGATATCGGAGCGCTGCCAGCCCTTCTTCTGGCTCTGGAAGAACCCGACATCGCCAGAGCGATCATCGTGGGAGACTTCGCGCCCTTCAACCGGCCGCAATACATGTATGAAAGCCTGCAGAACCTGAAGTCGCCGCAGACGGCGGATCAGACCCGTGCCTATATGAACAAGACCCGCGACGAGATTCTCGAGAACGCCTTCAGGAGGGGCCTGCCCCAGGAGGCGCAGTTCGAGATCTCCCCGGCCTTCAAGGACGACATGGCCCAGGGCTGGAACCATGGCGGGATGACGTCGGCGGACGCCTTCTACCACTACTATTCCCACTTCACGCGCGATCAGGATTATCTTGAGGACAACCTGATCCGGCTGAAGACTTCAGTGCGGGTGGTGTGGGGCGAGAGCGATTTCTACATCAACAAGGCGATGGGCGTCGAATTCGCCAGCAAAGCGAATACCGGGATCACGCTGCTTCCCGGAATCGGTCACTATCCACATCTGCAGGATCCGAAACAGGCCATAGCCGAGGTTCGGTCCTCCATCCGGTAGATGCGGCTTCGCGGGGCCTTCCTATCCCGCCCCCTGCCCGGCAATCGGTTTGAGGGTGCGGAGATAGGCCACGATCGCGTCGATATCGTCACCACGCATGGTGGCCAGATAGGGCCAGGGCATCGGCGGCGCCAGGCGCGAGCCGTCCGGCCGGACGCCTTTGGTCAGGGCGTCCCTGATCTGCCGGTCGGTCCATGCGCCGATCCCGGTCTTCGGATCGGGGGTGATGTTCGGGGTCGCGATCTCTCCGCGAACGCTGTCCAGCACCACGCCGCCGGCCCCCATCCTGCCGAGGTCCGGGCGCCCGTTCGAGTCCCGCGGGCTGTGGCACAGCATGCAATGGCCCATCTGCGCCAGGTAGCGGCCATAGGCGACGCGATCGGCGGGGTCCGGATCCGGCACGGTTCCGACCGGCCCGCCATAGCCGGCGGGGGTCGGCTGGTCGTAATGGGGGGCCGGCACCGCATTCCGGACCGGCGCCAGCGACCGCAGATAAGCGGCGATCGCATGGGCATCGCGGTCCGAGATGCCGCGATAGAAGGCGACCGGCATCGGCGGCCGCAGGACGGTGCCGCCGGGTGTACGCCCTTCGCGCAGCGCGGTGACGATCTGGTCCTCGGTCCAGGTGCCGAGCCCGGTGGCCGGGTCCGGAGTCAGGTTCGGCGGGTAGGCGGTGAACTGCCGGCCGATGAGAGGGCCGCCACCGGAGAGCGCCGGCCCCGACAGCGTCCCGTCCGGCTCTTGCGGCGAATGGCAGTTGCCGCAACTGCCAATGCCGTTCACCAGATATCCGCCGCGCTCGACCGGTGTCTCGGCCGCGGCCGGCCCGGCCATGACGGCGAGCAGATGCGCCGTCAAGCAGAGGACGGCTAACCCGGATCGGCTGTTCATGCATCACCCTGTCCGTTGACCGCACGGTCGCGGCCATGCGGTCTACATCCGCGGCATTGCGGATGGATGACGGAGCGGACCCGGCTTGGCTACGGGTGCAACATTCCCCGCGTGGCGGAAGGCCAGCGGGGCGGCTGTCTGCTCAGGGGCCCGGTGGCGGCTCGGCCGGCGTTTCCGGAGCTGGCTCCGCCGGAGCCTCCGGCGTCGGTTCGGCCGGCGCCTCCGGCGCCGTGGGTTCGGTCGGGCGGATGGCGGCGCGGGCGGCGGCCCAGTCCTCCAGCGCCTTGGTCTCCAGCCGCCGCACCGGGGCCGAGGGGGTGCCGTCGAAGCGCAGCCCCACCGCCGGCACGTCAGGATGGGCGCGGAAGCCGACATCGAGGCCGAGGTCGAGGCGCCAGCGCGGCAGGTCGAGAGTGAAGCCGCCGGTGCCGACCGCCGTGTCGGTGGCCAGGCGCAGATCGGTCGAGGTCGCAATGCCGTCGGCGATGGCGAAGGTGGCGTTGATCGCCGGCACCTTGGTGCTGCCGCCGGCGAAGGCGGCGCGCAGCCCCTCGAGGAAGGCGCCGGGCAGCCCCGGATCGGCCAAGAGGCGCCCGGCCGCGGCGAGGTCGATGCCGGTCAGCGTCGCGTCGCGCACCGCCACCAGCCCCTTGCCATCCAACCCGTAGACCAGTCCGGCGACGCTGTTGCCGGCCGAGGTCGCGTCGAGGCCGAGATCGAGCCGGCCGGCCAGGCCCTGCGGCCCAGCCGACAGCCGCAGGATGGCGGCGAGGTCGGCATCGACCAGATCGGCATGGCCGGACCAGCGCGGCGCCTGGGCGTCGCCCCAGTCGATCCGGCCGTTCAGGCCGAGCCGGCCGCCGGCCACGCCGGCCGAGAGCCGGTCGAGATTGAGCCCGCCCTGGTCGAGCCGGGCATGCAGCTCCGGCTGGTCCAGCGTCCAGCCGGCGAGCGAGACCGAGGCCGCGTCGAGATCGAGATTGCCGTCGATCCGGGCCAGGCCGCCGAGGTCGAAGGGCCGTGCCGGCCATTGGCCCGCGGCGCCGCCGGACGGGGCAAGCCCGGCCAGCAGCCGGTCGAGCGGCAGTGCCGTCGTCCGCAGCGACACCGCAAGGCGCGGCCGGGCCCCGCCGGCGTCGAGCTCGACCGTGCCGCCCAGCGATACCGGGCCGACCGCGCCCTGCAGCTTGTCGAGGCGCAGCCGGCCGCGAGCCCAGTCGGCATCGGCATAGAGATCGACGCCGCCGAGATCGGGCGCCGCCAGCCCGCCTTCGCCGACCCGCTGCAGCAGCCCCGGCAGGTCCGGATGGGTCAGGCGCAGCCCGAGCGCGACATGCGGCGCCGTCGCCGCGTCGGCCAGGCTGCCGCCGAGCGCCACCGTGCCGCCGAGCGCGTCGACTGTGCCGTCGACCGACAGCGCCGCCGGGTCGCCGCGCAGCCGCAGCGAGGCCTTGAGCGGGCCGCCGGGCGGCGTCGGCACCGCCCCGTGCAGGCCGAGCGCGCGCAGCAGCGCCGCGGGGTCCTGGGCGTCGAGCGTCGCCTGCAGGTCGATGTCGCCGAGGCCGGCGAGCTGACCGATGGCGCCGTTCAGGCTGAGCCCCGCCCCGCCCGGTCCTTCGACGCGGCCACTGTGGAGGGTGAGCGCACCCTGGGCCAGCGTCGCCTCGAGCCGCAGCCCGGTGAAGGCGGCGCCGTCGACCGCGACGGCATCGACCGTGGCGTCGAGATTGACGTCGGCCCCGGTCAGCGCGGCCAGGACCCGGTCGCGCAGCGCCGGGTCGGATCGCAGCAGGGCGGAGAGCGGCGGCGCACCCGCGGGGCGGTAGGCGTCGACGTCGAGCCGGCTCAGGGTCAGCCGGGCGCCGAGGCCCGGCCGGTCGCCGCCGACATAGGTCAGGGCGCCGGAAAGCCGATTGCCGTCGAGATCGGCGTCGAGGCCGGACACCCGCAGATTGGCGATGTCGCCGTTCAGCATGCCGGCGATCCGGCCGCGGCGCAGCGCCGTGGCCGGGACCGCGCCGGGATCGATATCGGCCCAGTCGAGCACACCGCGCAGGTCCTCGGCCGCGAGCTGGACCGACAGCTGCTCCGCCGCCGGCCGGTCGCCGTCGAGGCGGATGGCGCCGGAGGCCGCGGCTGAGGCGCCGCCGGGCAGGCCGAAGGCAAGGCGGGTCAGGCCGATCCGCGCCGGGTCCAGCGTCGCCTGCAGCCGTAGGTCGCGCACCAGCCCGTCGCGCACCGCCAAAGCCGCGACCGAGAGGTCGAGCGTGCCGGCCACCGGCAGCGCCGCCTTGCGCGACAGCGCCGCGGCCAGGCGCGCGGCCAGCGTCGCCGGATCGGCGCCGTCGCCGGCCCAGTCGGCCAGGGCCAGGCGGTTGAAGCCGAGAGTCGCCTCGACGCGCGGCACCGCGGCCAGGGTGACGGCGACGCCGCCGGCGGCGCGCATGTCGCCGAGATCGGCGGTGAGGTCGGTCAGCTCGATCCGCTCGGCCCCGGCCTCGTCGGCCCGGGCCTGCACCATGGCACGCAGCGCGAAGACGCCGGGCCGGGACGCGGAGACGGGCAGCTTGACGCCGATCCGCGCCAGGCTGGCGTCGAGATCCTTGCCGACCACCGAGAGGTCGCCCTGCAGCCCGCCGGCGGGCTGCAGCAGGCCGCCGAACCGCGCCTCGGTGGCGTCGAGCCCGACCGTCGCCGTCACCGGCAGGGCGCCGAGCGGCGAGCGCGGCTGCAACGCCAGGTCGAACGTCATCGGCACGCCGGCGAGGACGCCGGCGCCGCTGATCGAGATCGGCCCGCCCTGGCCCGGCGCGCTGAGCCGGACATCCGCCGTCTCGACCTCGAGCTGGCGGCCGCTGCGGCGGTCGAGCCACAGGATCGAGCCCTGGCGGATCGCGGCACGGACGGAGTCGAGCCGGCGGCCGATGCCCTCGCCCAGCCCGTCCCAGGAGCGCCGGCCGTCCGGCAGCGTCTCCAGGGCCACGCTCGGCTGCTCGAAGGAGACGCCCACCACCTCGATGCGGCCGAGCAGCAGCGGCAGGAACGCAACCCGGAGGTCGACGCCGTTCGCGGCCAGCAGGTCCGGCACGGTCGCCCCCGGCACGCTGGCGACGCGGACGTCGCCGGCCACGAGGCGCGGCATCGGCAGCATCTCGAACGAGACCGGCCCGTCGATGGTGACGGCACGGCCGGTCAGGCCGCCGATCTCCTGCGCGATGCGGGCGCGATAGGGCGTCCAGTCGAGCTGCCCCGGCACCACGAGCACCGCGGCGACCAGCAGGACGAGGAGGATGAGGAGACCGAAAGCGAGCTTTTTCACGGCGCTGCTGGCGTCGTCCGAGGTTGCGACTCCGGCGCATGATCGGAAATAGAGTGCCGGAATCACAATACAAATCAGTATTGAGACAAAACGCCGATGCAATTGCGCCACAGTGGCCTTATCCGCCACCGCCGTTTCGGCTAGTCTCGACCGTGTGGAGGGGAGTGGACGATGGGCGAGGTGATCAATCTGCGGCAAGCGCGCAAGGCCAGGGCCCGCGCCGAGAAGGAGGCGCAGGCGCAGGAGAACCGCGCCCGCTTCGGCCGCACCGGGGCGGAGAAGCGGCAGGATGCTGACGCGGCGGAGCGCGAGGCCCGCCGGCACGACGGCCACCGCATCGATGAGGATGAGGATCCGGACGGAGGCGCTGCCTAGATGCGCTCCGTTTCGCGGGTCGCGGCCCTGGCTGCATTGCTCGGGCTGATCCTGGCCGGCTGCGCCGGCCCCGTCCGGCCGCCCAAGGGCGGCGGCACCGGCGGCGTGGCCACCGATTTCCAGCATCTGCCGGGCTGGCGGGAGGACGACGTCGCCGCCGCCCTGCCGGCTGTGTGGAACACCTGCAGCGTCTATGCCGGCAAGTCGCCGGGCACGCGGCTGAACTACAACGGCATCGACGGACCGGTCGAGGACTGGGTGCCGATCTGCGACGCCGCCCACCATCTGACCGGCCGCGACGAGGCCCAGGCCCGGCAGTTCTTCGAGACCTGGTTCACCCCGGTGGCGCTGGCCGGTTTCGACAACGGCCAGTTCGGCCGCTTTACCGGCTATTTCGCCCCGGAGCTGAACGGCAGCCGGGTGCGCCGCGGCGCCTATCAGACGCCGCTGTACAGCACCCCGGCCAATGCCCGAGACCGCCGCAAGAGCCGGGCCGAGATCGCCCGCGGCGCGCTGGACGGGCGCGGCTATGAGATCGCATGGGTCGACGACCCGATCGACGCCTTCTTCCTGGAGATCCAGGGCTCCGGCAAGGTCCGGCTGGACGACGGCAGCGTCATCGGCCTGAAGTTCGACGGCCAGAACGGCCAGCGCTACCGCGCCGTCGGCCGGGTACTGGTCGATGCCGGCATCGCCACGCTGGACGAGATGTCGATGGGCTATATCCGCAACTGGATGATCGCCAATCCCGACCGGGCGCAGTGGCTGATGAACCAGAATCCGAGCTACGTCTATTTCCGCGAGAAGACGGCCGAGGACGTGATCGGGGCGCATGACGTGCCGCTGACGGCGGGACGCAGCCTGGCGGTGGACCGCGACTACATCTCGCTGGGCACGCCGGTCTGGCTCGATATCGAGGACGACCCGACGGTGCCGAACCGGACGCTGCGCCGGCTGGTGCTGGCCCAGGACATCGGCGGCGCCATCCGCGGCCCGATCCGCGGCGACCTGTACTGGGGCGAGGGCCACGCCGCCGGCGACATGGCCAGCGCCATGAACGCCGAGGGCCGGGCCTATATACTGGTGCCGCGGGCGACGCTCGGTCTCGTGAGGCAGTAGGGCGGGCTTCTGGCCTGCCCCCCTTTTTTGTCATTGCCGGGCTTGACCCGGCAATCCAGGGGCCACCGAGAGCGGCTCTGAAAGCCCCTGGATCCTCGGGTCAAGCCCGAGGATGACAATAAAGGGGATGTCCCTCTTCCCCGCCCCACCGCCGGCGAAGCAACAACGGCGAAATTCAGGCATCCAGTCCTGCACGAATCGAAGGCAGGCGATGCGTGGCGCGCAATGGCGCCGCCGATTCGGCCGACGTAAGGTAAGGATCGCGGCCCCGAGGCCGTCTCACGCCGGCCGCCGCCACCATGACCCTCACGCTCGCCCAGCCCCGCGCCTCCGTCGCCGCGGGCATCGGCTTCGCCTGTCTCGGCTTCGCCCTCTACACCTGCATGGACACTGCGGTGAAGTGGGTGTCGGCGGGCTTCCCGCTGTACCAGGTGATCTTCTTCAACTCCGCCTTCGGCCTCCTGCCGATGCTGGCCTATGCCCAGCTGACCGGCGGCGTCGGCCAGATGCGGACCCGCCGGCCGTGGCTGCACATCGCCCGGTCGGCGATGGGGCTGGCGGGGTCCTTCACCTGCTTCCACGCCTATGCCGAGATGCCGATCGCCGATGTCTACGCCGTGCTGTTCTGCGCGCCGCTGCTGATCACCGCGCTGTCGGTGCCGATCCTCGGCGAATCCGTCGGCTGGCGGCGATGGACCGCGGTCGGCGTCGGCTTCATCGGCGTCATGGTGATGCTGCGGCCGGGCGCCGGCATGGCCAACCCGGCGGTGCTGGGGGCGCTGTTCTCGGCGGTCGTCAACGCGGTCGGCTTCCTGCTGCTGCGCCGCTTCATCGCCAGCGAGAACCGGATCTCCTTCGGCTTCTACGCCAACGCGACCACGGCCATCGTCACCGGGCTGATGATGCTGGCCTTCGGCGGGGTGATGCCGGAGCTGCGCGACCTGCTGGCGATCGGGATCGGCGGCGTTCTGGGCGGCACCGCCTATCTGTTCGTCACCAACGCCTACCGCCAGGCGCCGGCCGCGGTGGTGGCGCCGTTCCAGTACAGCCAGATGATCTGGGGCGTCGTCTCCGGCTACCTGCTGTGGCGCGACGTGCCTGACCCGACCATGCTGGTCGGCTGCGGCATCGTCATCGCCAGCGGCCTCTACATCCTGCACCGCGAGACGGTGCGCCAGGCGCCGGTGGCGCAGGGCGCGACCCCGGCCGCCACCGTCGCCTCGGTGTCCTCGCCGATCAGGACGTCGCCGGACCACGGCTGAGCCGCTCGCGCACCGCGGGCGTGGCCAAGCAGGTGGCGACGGCCTCGTAGCCGGGCGCGCCGGGCCAGGGCGCGACATAGGTCGGCGGGCTGTGATTGGCCGGGCAGAGCAGGATCGCCTCGTCCGGGCCGACCGCCGCCAGGTCCAGGATGGCGCAGGAGCGGGTCATCAGGAACAGAGGGCGGCTCTCGGGGCCGCGGCGGCGCAGATGGGCGATCAGCGCCTCCTGCGTCGCCTGGTCCAGCCCCTGCTCGACCATGTCGACCACCACCGGCCCCTCGGCCTCCAGCCCGGTGAGCAGGCCGACCAGCGCATCCGACACCGTGGCGCCGTCCTCGGCCAGCCAGGCCAGGGCCCGGTCGATCCGGGCGCGGAGCTCCGGATCGGCGTCGAGCCGGGCCTTGGCCGCGGCGCCGCCATCGTCCAGCCGGTCGAGGCCGAGGAAGATGGCGCCGGGCAGCATTTCGGCCAGGCGCAGCGCCAGCCGGGTCTTGCCGCTGCCGAGCGGGCCGATGATGTAGGTCAGCGGCCGCACCGGCCCGAGCTCGAACCGCTCGCCGCCCCAGGGCCAGGGCAGGTCGAAGGCGATGCCGGCCCCGGGGGGCGACAGCAGCCCCGCCAGCTCCCCGGCGGTCGGCGCCCGGCCGCGGGCGAGGTCGTCGCGCAGCCCATGCACCCGCTCGATCGTGCCAGCGAGCTGGCGCAGCCGGCCCTCGAGCGCCGCCTGATGCGCTGCCAAAGCCGGCTCCAGCCCCTGCGGATCGCCCTGCAGCACCCGCGCCACCTGGGCCAGGCTGAGCCCGAGCGCGCGCAGGGCGGCGATCTCACCGGCGCGGCGCATCTCGTCGGGGCCGTAGGCGCGCCAGCCGGCGGCGCTGCGCACCGGATCGAGCAGGCCGCGCTGCTCATAGAGCCTGAGGGCCTTGGCGGAGACGCCGAGCCGCCTGGCGGCTTCGGAGGCGCTGAGGAAGGAGGAGCTCACGGTCTCACCTCGTTGTTGACTGACCGTCCCCCTTATCGGAGCGGTCCCAGGGGCCGGGTCAACAGGGATTGGCGATGCGGCCGGAATCCGTCATGCTGGCCGCACCATGATGACCAAGCGCGCAGCCTTCGGACGACTTACGGCCTTCTGAGCCGGCCGGGCCCGTGTGTCCGGTTTCCGTCCCCTCCGCTGCGATCCATCCCATGACCATCCGCGTGCCTTTCGCTAGCCATCTCCGACTTCCCGGCGGCCGCCGGCGGGAGGTCTGCCGGCGGCCGTAGCTCCCCCTCTGCACGGGCAAGGAGGCACGGATGGTTTACGATCCGCAGGCGATCGAGCCGAAATGGCAGGCTTACTGGGACGAACACCGCAGCTTCCGGGCGGAGATCGACCCGACGAGGCCGAAATTCTACGCGCTGGACATGTTCCCCTACCCTTCCGGCGCCGGGCTGCATGTCGGCCATCCGGCGGGCTACACCGCCACCGACATCGTCTGCCGCTACAAGCGGATGGCGGGGTGGGCCGTGCTGCATCCGATGGGCTGGGACGCCTATGGCCTGCCAGCCGAGCGCTGCGCCATGCGCACCGGCATCCATCCGGCGGTCACGACAAAGCGCAACATCGCGACCTTCCGCCGCCAGGTGAAGCGGCTGGGTTTCTCCTATGACTGGGAGCGCGAGCTGGCGACCACCGATCCCGGCTTCATGCGCTGGACCCAGTGGATCTTCCTGCAGCTGGTCGAGCGCGGCCTGGCCTATCAGGCCGAGGCCGCGGTGAACTGGTGCCCGGCCCAGAACACCGTGCTGGCCAATGAGGAGGTGAAGGACGGCCGTTCCATCGAGACCGGCGACCCGGTGGAGCAGCGGCCGATGCGGCAATGGATGCTGCGCATCACCGCCTATGCCGACCGGCTGCTGGCCGACCTGGACGGGCTGGACTGGTCGGAGGGCATCAAGGCGCTGCAGCGGAACTGGATCGGCCGGGCGGAGACGGTGGCGGCGGACGGCACGCGCAAGGTGACCTACCGCCTGCGCGACTGGCTGTTCTCGCGCCAGCGCTATTGGGGCGAGCCGATCCCGATGCTGCATCTGGCCGACGGGACGACGGTGCCGCTGCCGGAGGACAGCCTGCCGCTGCTGCCGCCGGAGCTGGACGACTATGCGCCGGCACCGGGCGGAGAACCGCCTTTGGCCCGCGCCACGGAGTGGGTCGAGACCAACGTGCCCGGCACCGACATCCCGGCCCGGCGCGAGACCGACACCATGCCGCAATGGGCCGGCAGCTGCTGGTACTATCTGCGCTTCCTGGACCCGCACAACGACCGCGAGATCGTCAGCCGCGAGGCCGAGCGGTACTGGCTGCCGGTCGACCTGTATGTCGGCGGGGCGGAGCACGGCGTGCTGCACCTGCTGTACGCCCGGTTCTGGCACAAGGTGCTGTACGACATCGGCGTGGTCTCGACACCCGAGCCGTTCCGGCGGCTGGTCAACCAGGGGATGATCCTGGCCCCGTCCTACCGCGACGCCGCCGGCCGCTACTACGAGGCGTCGGCGGTGGAGCAGCGCGACGGCGGGTATTTCGCCGGGTCCGAGCCGCTGGTGCGGCAGGTCGAGAAGATGTCGAAGACGCGCCTCAACGTGGTCAATCCGGATGCGGTGGTGGCCGAGCACGGCGCCGACGCGCTGCGGTTGTACGAGATGGCCCTGGGCCCGCTGGAGATGGCCAAGCCCTGGCAGACCGACGGCGTGGCAGGCATCCGCCGCTTCCTGGACCGGGCCTGGCGCATCGTCTGCGGGGCGGACGACGGGCTGAGCCCGGCGGTGCGGGAGGTGGAGCCGCCGCCCGGTCTGCTGCGGCTGCGCCACGCCACGGTCGCAGCGGTCACCGCCGACATCGAGGCGCTGCGCTGCAACACCGCCATCGCCCGGCTGATGCGGCTGGCCAAGGCGCTGACCGCTGCCGATCCGCGCCCGCGCGCGGTGGTACAGGATTTCGTGCTGCTGCTGGCCCCCTTCGCCCCGCACATCGCCGAGGAGCTGTGGGCGAAGCTGGGCCATCCGGACAGCCTGACCCACGCCCCCTGGCCCGGCTTCGACCCGGAGCTGGCCAAGGAGGAGAGCCGGGACTATGCGGTGCAGCTGGAAGGCCGGGTGCGGCACCACATCCGCGGTCCGGCCGGATTGGACGGCCCAGCGCTGATCGCCGCGGCTCGCGCCGATCCGCGGGTGGCAGTGCTGCTGGAGGGGCGAGAGGTGGTGCGGGAGATCGCGGTGCCGGGGCGGCTGGTGAATTTCGTGACGCGGACGGGCGGCCGATCCTAGTCCAAGAGCGGGAACCGGACACACCACCAGTTTCGCCGCTGCGCAATTGTGGAAGTGACAGACCGGAGTGTCGTCATCTCTGGGAATATCAGTCGCTCGCTCCCAACCCCCGGGCGGCTTATCATGCCGGCCTGATCCCCTTCAGGGGAAAGCGATGTGACTACGGTGACATTGCACATTGCGCGCACCCTGCGTCGTCGCTTGGCGAGAGCAAGAGGGTGCGGCTGTTCTGACGCTCGAACCGATCCATTCCATTTGTGCACTGTCGCCGTAATGTGGGAGGCACGGTGAGATGTCTGATCAGTGGCTGTTCAAGAGCGAGACTTACGACAACTGCAACTGCGCCATGAACTGTGGCTGCCAGTTCAACTTGCCGAGCACCCACGGCTACTGTCAGTCGGCCTTCGTCGGCACCATCGTTGAAGGCCACTTCAACGATATGCCGCTGTCAGGCTTGAGATGGGCGGCGCTGTACAAGTGGCCCGGCGAAATCAAGGACGGAAACGGCCGGCGCCAGATCGTGATCGACGAGCGCGCGGCTGAACCCCAACGGATCGCGCTCGAAACGATCATCTCAGGCGAGGCCGGCGAGCCATTGAGCAATCTCTTCTCCGTATTCGCGTCCACGTGCTCGGAATCTTGCGAGACATTGTTCCTGCCGATTCATCTTGAAGCGAACCTGGAACTCAGAACCGCCAGAGTAGAGATCTCCGGCGTCATGCGGAGCAGCGGCAGGCCGATGATCAACGAGTTTACCGGTCAACCATTCCACATTGCGCTGGCGCGTCCGAGCGGCAGCTTCGAGTTTACCTACGCAGAAATCGGGCTGGGCACCACGTCGGTCACGGGCGACATGGAAATGGCGTTCGAAGATTCATGGGCGCATTTTTGCGTTCATCACTTCAATCAGGATGGTCTGGTCAGGGAAAGATCAAGGCTCACGGCATGGCTCGGGCACATGATCTCGTCTACCCGTGAATGACGCCAAGCGTACCCTTCTGGGTGTGGATCGGACCACGATCAACCGCCTGAGCACGGTTCAGCCACCTTGGTAGTTGCGGTGGCAGCGCATCTGCGGGTCGATCTCCACCCTCCCCTGCTCATCCCTCTTCCTCCACCGGCGGCAGTTCGCCCAGCAGCCAGGCGCGGAAGGCGCCGGCGGCGGGGGAGAGGCGGCGGTCTTCCGGCATCGCCAGCCAGTACCAGCTGCGCGGCACCGTGACGTCGAACAGACGCACCAGCCGGCCGGCGGCGATGTCGCGGGCGCAGAGCACGTCGTCGCCCATGGCCACGCCCTGGCCGGCGATCGCCGCGTCCAGCGCCAGCGCCACGTCGTGGAAACGCGGGCCGCGGGTGGCGTCGATGCCGTCGACCCCGACCTCAGCCAGCCACAGCGACCAGGTCTGGGCGCTTTCGTCATGCAGCAGCGTCTGGCCGCGCAGATCCGCCGGAGTCTTCAGCGTTGCCGCCAGGGCCGGGGCGCAGACCGGATAGTCCATCACCCGGACCAGCCTCTCCGCCGCCACGCCGGGCCATCCGCCGCGGCCGTAGCGGATCGCCAGGTCGGTCTGGTCGCTGCGGAAATCGGCCAGGCGCAGGGTCGGGTCGAGCTCGATGTCGATGCCGGGATGGCCCTGCCGGAAGTCGCCCAGTCGCGGCACCAGCCAGCGCCCGGCGAAGGCGGGCTCGACCGACAGGCGCAGCCGGCCGCGCCCGGCATCGGCGGCGATCGCGACCATGCCCTGGGACAGCCGGTCGAAGGCGTCAGCGACCACCGCGGCGAAGGCCCTCCCGGCCTCGGTCGGCGCCAGGCCGCGGCCCTCGCGCAGCAACAGCGGCACGCCCAGCCGCGCCTCCAGCCCACGGACATGGCGGCTGATCGCGGCATGGCTGACGCCGAGCTCAGCCGCGGCGGCGGTGAAGCTGCCGCGGCGGGCAGCGGCCTCGAAGGCGCGGACGGCGTTGAGCGGCGGCAGCGGGCGCATCGCCCATCTGTAACTTTTCCTTACAGATGCTGCAAGGGAACGGCGTTTGTGCGCAAGCGGGCGACGCGGCAGAGTCTCCTCATGCCCGCAGGATTTCCGCCGGAAATCCTGCAGCCCTTGAGTCCGCAGATTTGCCGGAGGCAAATCTGCCGGGAGGCGACCATGTTCCACCATCTGCTCGACGCCTATCTCACCGTCTTCGCCCCGGCCCCGCGCCGCGCCCCGGTTGTGCCGGAGGAGGTTCGCGCGGAGATCCTGCCGCCGCTGCCGATCGGCCGGCGCCGCAGCCGCCCGTCGCGGCGGCCGATGGTGATCGGCCGGCCGTGAGCAGGGGCAACCCCATCTTCCCGCTCAAGGGCAGCTGCCTGTGCGGCGCCGTGCGCTACCGCATCGACGGGCCGGTCGCCTCGGTCGACTACTGCCATTGCCGGATGTGCCAGAAGGGCACCGGCACCCCAGCCGTGGCCTGGGCGACCGGCCCGTTCGAGAGCTTCCATTGGACGAAGGGCGAGCCGCGCGGCTTCCGCTCCTCGCCGGTCGGGCGGCGCTGGTTCTGCGCCGAGTGCGGCTCGCCGCTGGCCTTCGAGGGCTTCGAGCCCGAGGGCAAGACCATGGGCATCACTTTGGCGACGCTGGACGACCCGACGGCGCTGCGGCCGCGCCAGCACGCCTGGATCGGCACCCGCATCGCCTGGCATGCGATCGACGAGACCTTGCCGCAGTATGAAGACGAAGGGCCGGCGAGCGGGGTCTGACCGCTACGCGCTCGCCGCGGCCGCACCGTTGCGGCGGCCCGGCAGGCGGGCGAAGACCAGGACGTTGCCGAGCAGCACCAGCGCCACCCCGGCCACCGCCGACGCGGTCCAGACATAGCCTTCCAGCACGGCCGAGATGTTCAGCGCCACCAGCGGGAACAGCACGCTGGAATAGGCCGCCTTGTCGGCGCCGATGCGGCCGACCAGCGTCAGATAGGCCAGGAAGGCGATCACCGATCCCGGGATGGCGAGGTACAGCAGCGCCCCGACATAGGTCGGCGACGGATCGAAGCGCCAGGGCAGGCCCTGGACCAGGGTCACGGCCAAGAGGATCAGCGCGCCATACATCATGCCCCAGGCCGTGGTGGTCCAGGGCGTCAGGCCGCGGCGGCGATGCACCACGGCGAAGACGCTGCCGATGCCGAAGCCCATGGTGCCGGCCAGGGCCAGGCCGAGGCCGTAGAGCATCTGCAGGTCGAGCTGCGCCGGGTCGATGCCGAACAGCAGCCACAGCCCGGCCAGCCCGACCGCGCCGCCGGCCAGGACGCGCGGCTTCAAGGGCTGGCCGAGCGCGATCCGGCTGAACAGCGCGGTCCAGACGCTGCCGGTGGAGAAGGCGACGGCCACCAGGCCGCTCGGGACATAGGCCGAGGCGTGGTAGACCAGCAGGAAATTGCCGCTGAACAGCGCCAGCCCCTGGCCCAGGCAGACCAGATGGTCGCGGGGGCGCAGGGTCTCGCGCCGGCGAGTGATCAGCACCAGCGCGGCCATCACCGCCGCGGCCAAGGCGAAGCGGTAGAGGATCGACAGCTCCACCGGCACCGGGCCGATCTGGTAGTGGATGGCGATCCAGGTGGTGCCCCAGATCAGGACGACGAGCAGGTACAGGGCGGCGGTCATAGGGGCTCGGGGGCTCGGGGGCTCGGGGGTTCCGGGTTTCGCGCTCACCCTGCGCCTGCCGGCGGCACGGCGATTGCACGTCCTTGCGCAGTTTCCGCGCGGCCCCTGGCCTGTGAACGGTGGGAGGTCTACGAATCATCCCGTCATGGCGAGCCCCGCAGGGGCGTGGCCATCCCAGCGGCACCGACCTCCTGGATGGCCACGTCGGCTTCGCCTCCTCGCCATGACGGCGTGAGGGGTGGCAGAGTTGTTGCTCAAGAACTTGGTATAGTTTTCAGGTCATGAACCGGCCCGGACCGAGGATCGACGAGACCAAGCTGCAGCGCCTGGCGGCGCGCTACGGCGTGGCCGCGGCGCTGGCGTCGTCGCGCGCGGTGCTGGAGCGCACGGTCGAGATCGGCGACGGCTTCACCCTGGCGGAGTGGTGGAACGCGCACGACACCACCGGCTACCACGCCCCCGGCCACCACACGCTGAGCCTGTATCTGGAGGGCGGCGAGGGTACCCGGCGCATCGGCTTTCCCGGCCGCTTCGGCGGGCCCGGCCGGTTCTGCCTGCTGCCGGCCGAGCATGAATCGCACTGGATCCTGAGCCGGCCGATGCGCTTCCTGCACTTCTATTTCGACCGCGGCGCCCTGGCCGCGGCCGGGGCCGCCGCGCATGACGCCGACATCCGCGAGACCACGCTGCCGGACGACACCTTCTTCGACGACCCGGACGCGGCCCGGCTAATGGCCGGGCTGATCCGGCTGGACTGGGGCGACGCGGCCTCCCGGCTGGCGGCGACCCAGACCGGGCACGAGCTCCTGGCCCATCTCGCCGGCCGCCGGCTGCGCCGCCGCCCCTCCCCCGCCCTCGATGGCGGCCTGGCCCCGCATATCCGCCGCCGGGTGCTGGAACTGGTCGAGGCGGCGCTGGACGAGCCGCTGACGCTGGGCCGGCTGGCCGCCGCCGCGGGGCAGTCGGAGTTCCACTTCGCCCGGATGTTCCGCGCCTCGGTCGGGCTGCCGCCGCACGCCTATGTACTGGCTCGGCGGCTGGACCGCGCCCGCAGGCTGCTGGCCGAAGGCGACCGGCCGCTGGCCGAGATCGCCGCCGCCTGCGGCTTCACCCATCCGAGCCACCTGACCCGGCACTTCCGCGCCGCCTTCGGCGGCCCGCCCGGCGCCTGGCGGGCGGCTGTGCGCGGCTGAATCCGGCTTCACCGGCGCCCGTTTTCGCCGTCATAGTGGTGGAAACGGGGAGCAGATACGATGCGGCGGATACTGTGCGTGGCCCTGGGCCTCGGGGCGCTCGCGGCTGCGGCCGGCCCGGCCAATGCCCAGGCGAGCGCGGAGGGGGCGGCCAAGCTGAAGGCGGTCCTGGAAGCTTGGCAGCCCTCGGGTGCCGATCTGACGCCCGCAGAGGCCCGCTACATTCTGACCAGGCTGCGGCTCGACTTGATCACCGGCAGCTGGCTTGTGGAGCCCGACGGTGACGGCTATCAGATCCGAACTCCGGGAAGCAAGATGGTGCTGCCCGAGGAATTCGAGTCGGTCTTCCTCGGTTACACCATCCTTGCTTGCGAACCGGACCAGATCCACGCGGCGCCGACCACGGCGGGGCCTTATGTCCTCAGCGGTGACCAGCCGTTGAACTGTCACCTGGAAACACCAATCGGTTCGGCTCGGCCGATTGCCGCGGAAGGGCGGCATACGTCCGGCTCCATCGATCTCGATACGGCAAGCGTGTCGGTCGATATCATCCTCGACCACGTCACGGTGAAAGGACGGGGTACCAAAGACCCTGCGCGGATTGATCGGCTGACCATATCCGGTGGTCGCGGGGCGGTGGACGGCCGTTCGAATCTGATTTCGCGTTACAGCCTGGAAGGCCTCTCTTCTCCAACCCTAAGCGGCACGATCGCTGCCGATCGGGTCGTGTCAGAGGGCGCGGCCGAAGGTGCCGACATGGTCGCGGGGAGCCGGGCTGCCGCCGCATTGGCCAAACGCCTCGCCGGCCTGACGGGCGACGCAGAACAGGCGGCCGGCGACGATCCTGAGGTGCGCGCCCTGCGGGAGACATTGCTTAGCAGCATCGGCCTGACACTCCGCCAGGGCCTCACACTGGAGGGATTGACCGCCACGATTCCCGAAGGGACGGTCAAGGTCGGATCCTTTGCTTCCGAGATCACCGCCAGCGACATCGATCGCCATGAAGCGCGCGTGACCATGCGGCTGGATGGCAAAGGCGTCACGGTGGAGCCAATGTCTCCTTATACCGCCTGGATCCCCACTGAAGGTACCGTGCGGGTTTCGGTCGAAAGCCTGCCGCTCGGGCTCATACTCCCGGGTCCCATGCTGTCGGGCGGAACCAGCCTTACCGACGCGCTCCAGCAAGCCGCCAGATCATCAATGCGCGTGCACGTCGATGCCGCTCATCTGGATGCACCCGAAGCATCGCTTGATCTGAGCGGAGCGATCTGGTCGGCCCGCGACGCCGTGCGAGGCCAGACCGGCAGCCTGGAGATGCGGCTGACTGGTCTCGACGGGCTGGCGAAGGCGCTGCAGGCCGACCCGAAGGCCTCCGAGATTGCTGCGAGCCTGACCATCCTGCAGGTTCTGGGCCGTCAAGCCAGCCTGCCCGACGGCCGATCGGCCCGCGACTACCATATCGAACTCAGGTCGTCCGGCCAGATCCTGGTCAACGGCGCCGACGTGCAGGCGCTGGTGCCGAAGGATCTGTGATCATCCGCCGTAGAAGCCGCGATACCATTCGACGAAGCGCGGGATGCCGACCTCGATCGGAGTCGCGGGGCGGTAGTCGACGGCCGCCTCCAGCTCCTCGACATCGGCATAGGTCTCGGGCACGTCGCCGGGCTGCAGGTCGCGGAAGACCTTCTGCGCCTCGCGGCCCAGCGCCTGCTCCAGCACCTTGATCATGTCGAGCAGCGCCACCGGCCGGGTGTTGCCGATATTGTACAGGCGGTAGGGCGCGGTGCTGGAGGCCGGGTTCGGCCGGTCGCCGGACCAGGCCGGGTCGGACTGCGGCACCCGGTCCAGCACCCGGGCCACGCCTTCGACCAGATCGTCGACATAGGTGAAGTCGCGCAGCATGTGGCCGTGATTGAACACCTCGATCGGCCGGCCTTCCAGGATGGCGCGGGTGAACAGGAACATCGCCATGTCCGGCCGGCCCCAGGGGCCGTAGGCGGTGAAGAAGCGCAGGCCCGTGACCGGCAGGCGATAGAGATGGCTGTAGGAATGCGCCATCAGCTCGTTCGCCTTCTTGGTCGCGGCGTAGAGGCTGAGCGGATGGTCGACATTCTGGCGCACCGAGAACGGCATCGCCGTGTTGGCGCCGTAGACCGAGCTGGAGGAGGCGTAGACCAGGTGGCGCACGCCATGGTGGCGGCAGCCTTCCAGCACATTGAGGAAGCCGACGACATTGGCGTCGACATAGGTCTCGGGGTGGGTCAGCGAATGCCGCACCCCCGCCTGGGCGGCGAGATGGGCCACCCGGGCCGGCTTGACCTCGGCGAACAGCGCGGCCATGCCCGGCCGGTCGGCGATGTCGAGCCGGTGGAAGGAAAAGCCCGGGCGCTGCTCCAGCTGCTCCAGCCGCGCTTGCTTCAGCCGGACGTCGTAATAGGGGCTGAGATTGTCGACCCCGACCACCCGATGCCCGGCCTCGAGCAGCCGCCGGGCCAGGGTGAAGCCGATGAAGCCGGCGGCCCCGGTGACCAGGACGGCGTCGTCGGGTGGGGCCGCGGCAGGCATCACAGGCTCCAATAGGACAGGCGGGGCGGCACGCTTGCCGGATCCAGCGCCGATTTCACATCCATCACCAGGCCACCATCCTTGAGGCAAGCCCAGAATGCGTCGCGCGGCCGGTCGAGATAGGCCCGGTGCGGCACCGCCAGCACCAGCGCGTCGAGGTCGCGGAAGGCGTCGAGGCCGGCGAGGTCGATGCCGTATTCGTGCCGCGCCCGGCCGGGATCGGCCAGCGGGTCGTCCACCAGCGGTTCAATGCCGTAGGTCCTGAGCTCGGCGACGATGTCCGGCACCCGGCTGTTGCGCAGGTCGGACACGTTCTCCTTGAAGGTCAGGCCGAGGATGCCGACCCGGGCGCCGAGGATGGTGCGGCCCTGGCGCGCCAGCACCTTGACCAGCTTGCCCGCCAGGAAGGCGCCCATCTGGTCGTTGATGCGGCGGCCGGCCAGGATCATCTCCGGCCGGTAGCCCACCGCCTCGGCCTTGGCGGTCAGGTAGTAGGGGTCGACGCCGATGCAGTGGCCGCCGACCAGGCCGGGCTGGAACTTCAGGAAGTTCCATTTGGTGCCGGCGGCGGCCAGCACCTCGGCCGTGCGCAGGCCCAGCCGGTCGAAGATCATCGCCAGCTCGTTCATCAGCGCGATGTTGAGGTCGCGCTGGGTGTTCTCGATCACCTTCGCCGCCTCGGCGACGCGGATCGACGGCGCCCGGTGCAGCCCGGCCGGGACGATGGCGCCATAGGCCGCGGCCACCCGCTCCAGCGTCGCCTCGTCCTGGCCCGACACGACCTTGACGATGCTTTCCAGCCGGTGCGCGCGGTCGCCGGGATTGATCCGCTCCGGCGAATAGGCCAGGGCGAAGTCGATGCCGGGCTCGAGGCCGGAGGCGCGGCCCAGGGCCGGGCCGCACACCTCCTCGGTGGCGCCGGGATAGACCGTGGATTCGAACACCACCACGGCGCCGGGGGTGAGCGCCCGGCCGATGGTGTCGCAGGCGCGCAGCAGCGGCCCGAAATCCGGCCGGCGCTCGGCGTCGATCGGGGTCGGCACGGTGGCGATGAAGAAGCTCGCGCCGGAAAGGTCCGCCGGATCGGCGGTGACGGTGAGGCCGCTGCCGGCGAGATCCGCGGCATCGACCTCGCCGGTGACGTCATGGCCCTCGCACAATGCACTCACGCGGGCCGGATCGATGTCGAAGCCGACGGTGCCGGGAAAGCGCCGGGCGAAGCCCAGCGCCACCGGCAGCCCGACATAGCCGAGCCCGATCACCGCGATGCGTTCGGTCGTCATCGGGGGTACCGCACGTCGAAGGGTCTGCTACTTCCCCCTCGCCGCTTTCTTCCTAGTCCCCCCTCCCCTTGCGGGAGGGGGGGAGGGGGAGGGGTCTGCGCGCGTCTGCGCGCGAAAAGGCAGGAGGCATCTCGACAGCGGCTGGCCGCCGCCCGCCGTCGGCTCAGGCTGATAAAACCCCCTCCCCCTATCCCCCTCCCGCAGGGGGAAGGGGGACTCAGGAAGGCAGGGAGAGGGAGGTGGCCCAAGACGACCCTCATGCCGCCGACCGGCGGGCGCGGGGGCGGCGCTTGGGGGCGGCCAGGGGCTTGGCCACCGGGTCGGCCAGGACCTCGCCAAGGGTCTTGCGGATCTGCGCCAGCTTGGCGTCGTGCGTCACCTTCAGCCCGAACACGTCCTTGACGTAGAACACGTCGACGGCGCGGGCGCCGAAGGTCGAGATCTTGGCCGAGGAGATCTGCAGGCCCAGGCCGGTCAGCGCCCGGCCCACCGCATGCAGCAGGCCCGGCCGGTCGCGGCCGTTCAGCTCGATCACCGTATGGGTGCGGCTGGCCTCGTTGTCGACCAGAACGCGCGGCGCGATCGACACCGAATGCAGCCGCGGATAGCTGCGGTGCCGCCGCTCCAGCTCGGCCGACATCTTCATCTCGCCGGACAGGCTGCGCTCGATCGCCACCCGCACCCGGGCCAGCTTCTCCGGCGCGTCGAAGGCGCCGCCCTCGACCGCGTCCTGGACCAGGAAGGTGTCGAGCGCCATGCCGTCGGCGAAGGTGAAGATCTTGGCCTCGACGATGGTGCCGCCGGAGACGGCGATGGCGCCGGCCAGGCGCGAGAACAGGCCGGGATGGTCGGCGGTGTGGATGGTCAGCTCGGCCACCGTGCGCTGCTGGTCGACCTGGATGTCGATCGCCAGCTTCTCGCCCTCCGCCTCTGCGCCGCGCACCAGCCGGGCGTGGCGGGCCTGGGTGGCGCCGTCGAAGGCCAGCCAATAGGCGCGGCTGACCTTGCCGACATAGGCCTCGATCGCATCCGGCGGCCAGTCCGCCAGCGCCTGGCGCAGCAGATCCTTGGCCTGGTCGACGCGATGCTCGACCCCGATCGCCTCGTCGGCGCCGGACAGCCGCTCCTCGGCGCGGTGGTACAGCTCGGACATCAGCGTCGCCTTCCAGGCGGTCCAGCGGCCGGGGCCGACGGCGCTGATGTCGGCGGCGGTCAGCACCAGCAGCAGGCGCAGCCGCTCCGGGCTTTCCACCGCGGCGACGAAATCCTGCACCGTCTTGTCGTCCTCGATGTCGCGCTTGAAGGCGGTGTCGCTGAGCAGCAGGTGCCAGCGCACCAGCCATTGCGCCGTCTCGGTCTCCTCCGGCGTCAGGCCGAAGCGGGGGCCGAGCTTGCGCGCCACCCGGGCGCCGAGCACCGAATGGTCGCCGCCGCGGCCCTTGGCGATGTCGTGGCACAGGAGGGCGACGTAGAGCGCCCGGCGCGACCCGGTCTTGCGCATCACCTGGGTGGCCAGCGGCAGCGTCTCGGCAGCCTTGCCGGTCTCGATCCGGTGCAGGATGCCGAGCGCGAACAGCGTGTGCTCGTCGACCGTGTAGGTGTGGTACATGTCGTACTGCATCTGGGCCACGACCCGGCCGAAATCCGGCACGAAGCGGCCCAGCACGCCGGCCTCGTTCATCCGCCGCAGCGGGATCTCGGGGTCCTGCTCCGCGGTCAGGATCTCGAGGAAGATGCGGTTCGCCTCCGGGTCGTCGCGCAACCCGGCGATCAGGTCGATGTTGCGGGTGATCAGCTTCAGCGCCGCCGGATGGATGTCGAGGTCGCGCGCCTGCGCCACCCGGAACAGCCGGATGATGTCGACTGGATGGTCGCGCAGCGGCTTCTCGCCGGCCAGGCTGATGCGGTCGCCGTCGAGCGGCAGCCCGTCGACCATCGGCGCCGAGAAGCCGAGGAAGGCCAGGCCGCGCTTCGGCCGGCGCTGGCTTTCCGCCTCCAGCGCCGCGCAGAAGATCCGGGTCAGGCTGCCGACCTCCTTGGCGACCAGGAAGTAGTGCTTCATCAACCGCTCGACGCCCTTGGCGCCGGCATGGTCGGTATATCCGGCGACGCGCGCCAGCTCCGGCTGCAGGTCGAAGGTCAGGCGGTCCTCGGCCCGGCCGGTCAGGTAGTGCAGATGGCAGCGCACGGCCAGCAGGAAGCTCTCCGACCGGCGGAAGCGCCGCGCCTCCTCCGAGGTCAGCACGCCCTTGGCGACCAGGCCGTCGACATCGTCGACCTGGTACAGGTACTTGCCGATCCAGAACAGGGTCTGCAAGTCGCGCAGGCCGCCCTTGCCCTCCTTCACATTCGGCTCCAGCACGTAGCGGCTGTCGCCCATGCGGCGGTGACGGGCGTCGCGCTCGGCCAGCTTGGCCTCGGTGAAGGCGGCGCCGGTGCCGGCCGCGACCTCCTCGACGAAGCGGCGGCGCAGCGTCTCGTACAGCGTCGGCTCGCCCCACAGCAGCCGCGTCTCCATCAGGCTGGTGCAGATGGTGGTGTCGGTGCGGGCCAGGCGCAGGCTGTCATCGACCGAGCGCACCGAATGCCCGACCTTCAGCCCGAGATCCCACAAGAGGTAGAGCATGTACTCGACCACCTGCTCGACCCGCGGGTTGCGCTTGTAGGGCAGCAGGAACAGGAGGTCGATGTCGGAGAACGGCGCCAGCTCGCCGCGGCCATAGCCGCCGACCGAGGCGATGGCGAAGCGCTCGCCCACGGTCGGGTTCGACACCGGGAACAGCCGCGACACAGTGAGCGAGGCCAGCGCCCCGATCAGCACATCCATCAGCCAGGCGGTTTCGGCGACGCAGGCATCGGCCGACCCGGCCTCCTCGACGAAGCGGCGGCGGATCACCGCCCGGCCGGCCGCCAGGGCATCGCGCAGCGTCGCCAGGATCTCGGCCCGCTGCGCCTGGGCGTCGCCGCGGTCCATCGCCTCGTACAGCCGCCGCTCCAGCGCCGCCGGGTCGACGATGTCGAGCGGCGCCTCGAGCTTTTCGCCGCCGCGCCGGGTCGCGGCCGGCGCCGGAGCCGGTTCGGCCGCGGCCGCGCCATAGGGCAGGAAGCGGCGGAGGCGGCCCCGCAGGCCGGGACGGGTGAGGATCTCGTCGGGCATGATTTGTCTTAAATGAGCAAAGCCTTCAGAGCATACAACCGTTCGAGCGCTTCGCGCGGGGTCATCGCATCGGGATCGAGCCCGGCCAGCGCGGTCTCGAGCTCGGACGGGCCGGCCGGCGCCGCGGGCGCTGCGGCCGGGCGGGCAGCCGCGGCCGAGAACAGCGGCAGGTCGTCGACCAGCCGGGCGACGCTGCGCCCCTCCTTGCCCGCCTCCAGCGCCTCCAGCACCTCCTGCGCCCGGCCGACCACCGCGGCGGGCAGCCCGGCCAGGCGGGCGACATGGATGCCGTAGGAGCGGTCGGCTGTGCCCGGCGCGACCTCATGCAGGAAGACGATGTCGCCCTGCCATTCCTTCACCCGCATGGTGTGGCAGGCGAGGCGCGGCAACCGCGCCTGCAGCGCCGTCAGCTCGTGGTAATGGGTGGCGAACAGGGCCCGGCAGCGCGTGGTCTCATGCAGATGCTCGACGCAGGCCCAGGCGATCGACAGCCCGTCGAAGGTGGCGGTGCCGCGGCCGATCTCGTCGAGGATGACCAGCGCCCGCGGGCCGGCCTGGTTCAGGATCGCCGCCGTCTCCACCATCTCGACCATGAAGGTGGAATGGCCGCGGGCCAGGTCGTCGGCGGCGCCGACGCGGCTGAACAGCCGATCGACCACGCCGATCTCGGCCTCCTCCGCCGGCACGAAGCCGCCCATCTGGGCCAGGACCGCGATCAGCGCGTTCTGGCGCAGGAATGTCGACTTACCGGCCATGTTCGGGCCGGTCAGCAGCCACAGCCGGCGGTCTTCCGACAGGTCGCAATCATTGCCGACGAAGGGGCCGCCCTGCGCCTCGGCCAGGGCGATCTCGACCACCGGGTGGCGGCCGCCCTTGATCCGGAAGCCGGTCCCGCCGGTCACCTTCGGCCGGCAGTAGCGGCGCTCGACCGCCAGCTCGGCCTGGCTGGCGGCGACGTCGAAGCCGGCCAGGGCGCGGACGGCGCCGGAGATCGCCTCGGCCCGGCCGGTGACCTCGCCGACCAGGTCGGTGAACAGCCTGAGCTCGAGCGCCAGCGCCTTGTCCGCCGCCTCGGCGATCGAGCGCTCCAGCGTGCCGAGCTCGACCGTGGTGAAGCGCATCGCCGAGGCCATGGTCTGGCGATGGATGAAGGTGCCGACATGCGGCGGCTGCAGCAGCTTGTCCGCCTGGTTGGCCGAGACTTCGATGTGGTAGCCGATGACGTTGTTGTGGCGGATCCGCAGCGTCGCGATCTTGGTCTCGTCGACATAGCGCTGCTGCAGCGCCGCGATCAGTCGGCGGGATTCGTCGCGCAGGGTGCGGACCTCGTCCAGCTCCGGCAGGTAGCCCTGGGCGATGAAGCCGCCGTCGCGGATCAGCAGCGGCAGCTCCTCGGCCAGCGCCCGGCCCAGCCGGTCGACCAGCGCGTCATGCTCGCCGAGCTCGGAAGCGGCGCGGGACAGGAGCGGCGGCAGGTCGAGGAAGCGCGGTGCCCCCAGCCTTTCGCGCAGGGCGCCGCCCTGGCGCAGCGCGTCGCGGATCGCCGCCAGGTCGCGCGGCCCGCCGCGGCCGAGCCCGAGCCGGGTCAGCGCCCGCTCCGCATCCGGGCAGGCGCGCAACAGCGCGCGCAGGTCGTCGCGCAGCCGGCCGTCCTCGACCAGCGCCTGGACCGCGTCGAGCCGCTCGGCGACGGCCTCAGGGTCGGTCAGCGGCGCCGCCAGATGGCCCGCCAGCAGCCGGGCGCCGGGGCCGGTGACGGTGCGGTCGATCGCGGCTAGCAGGCTGCCGCGGCGGTCGCCCGATAAGGTCCGGGTCAGCTCGAGGTTGCGACGGGTGGCGACGTCGATCTCCATCACCGCGCCCTGCGGCAGGCGGCGCGGCGGTGACAGCCGCGGCAGCGCCTTCTGGGTCAGCTGGATGTAGTCGACCAGGGCGCCGGCGGCGGCGACCTCGGCGCGCTCGAAGCTGCCATAGGCATCGAGCGTGCCGACATGGAACAGGTCCTGCAGGCGGCGCCGGCCGTTCTCGCTGTCGAAGCGGGCGGAAGGCTGCGGCGTCAGCCGCATCTTCCAGTCGCCGAGCAGCTCGAACAGCGCCGGGTTCTGCAGCACCCGCTCGGGCAGCAGGATCTCGCTCGGGTCGAAGCGGGCCAAGGCGGCACCCAGCCGGTCGGGCGCCGTCGGCTCGGTCACCAGCTCGCCGGAGGAGATATCGACCGCGGCGATCGCCAGCGTGCCGGCGACATCGGCCAGCGCCACCAGGTGATTCGCGGCGCGGGGTTCGAGCAGGCCATCCTCGGTGACCGTGCCGGGGGTGACGATGCGCACCACCTCGCGCCGTACCAAAGTCTTGCCGGAGCGCTTGCGGGCGTCCTCCGGGCTTTCGGTCTGGTCGCACAGCGCGACCCGGAAGCCCTGCCGGATCAGCCGGGCCAGGTAGGCCTCGTGGCTGTGGGCGGGGACGCCCGCCATCGGGATGCCCTCGCCCTGATGCTGGCCGCGCTTGGTCAGGGCGATGTCGAGCGCCGCCGCGGCCTTGACCGCGTCGTCGAAGAACATCTCGTAGAAATCGCCCATGCGGAAGAACAGCAGGCAGTCCGGATGGGCCGCCTTGGCCTCCAGATACTGCGCCATCATCGGCGTGACGGCGGGGTCGGTCGTCGCGGGGGTGCTGCTGTCGGGCAAGGCTGTCGACACGGGATGCGGGATCGGATCGGCGAAGGGCGGACCGTAGCCCGGATTGCGGTTCCGTGAAAGAGAAGGGAAGGTCGAGGCCGCCAGTCAGGCGGCCTCGACCCGGTGCAGGATGCGCTGCAGCACCAGCTCGCCTCCCAAGGTCTCGCCGGTCTCGACGAAGCCTTCGGAGGCATAGAGCCGGCGGGCGGCGGCGTTGCCGGGATCGACGCCCAGCCGCACCCGCTCGCCGCGGGGCAGCCGGTCCATGATGGCGAGCGTCGCCCGCAGGGCGGAGCGGCCGAAGCCGCGGCCCTGGAAGCGGACGTCGATCATCAGCCGGTAGATCCAGCGATGGCCGTCCTCGGGGTCCAGCGCGTGCATGACGAAGCCGACCGGCCCGCCATGCGAGGCGTCGCAGATGCCGAGCGGCGCGCACCAGGGCGAGCCGTCGGCCTCGGCGATCGACTCCGCATTGGAGGCGACGAAGCCCGACTGGTCCGGCGCGACCCGGAGCGAGCCGAACACAGCCCGGTCCTGCGCCGTGACCAGGGGAACAAGCCGCACCGCCGGCGCAGCCGGCTGGGGCGGCGCACGATATGCGTACATGATTATAGTCCTATCCAGCGTCGAATGCCCCGCGGCCCGGGCGGCGACGTGCGGTCGCGCGCCAGGCCGGAGGCCGATGGGACGAGGGTCTATCGACGGGGAAAGGCGGGGCGGCGCCCGAAGGCCCCGCCCCGCTGCCGTATCAAGATCGTAACCCGACGTCCCGTTTCAGATGCTCGCTCAGCGAGTCGGCATCGCGGGGTTTTCGGCGCGGCGTCACGAGGACGCGGCCCAGCTCCGCAAAGGCGACGACGACGAGCGACAGGGACGGGCGGAAGGCACGCTTCTCGGTCGAGATGTGCATGATGATCTCCAACAGATCCGGAGGTGGGAAAACCGTCCGCCGACAACGGTCGAGCCGATGGGGTCGGACGGGGCGAATCCCGCCAGGCGGGATGCCGGGCGGAATGGGGGTGGACGGTTGAAGGGACGATCGGATGCGGAGTCGGCGGAGCGGCCCCGCGAGGGGCGTCCGGCGTGTCGGCAGCGATCAGGTCAGCGCAGGGAAGGTGTCAGGTCGTGAGTCGACGAAGACTGATCGTGCAGACGTTCAGGCGGCCTGGCCGCGATAAGCGAGAACGATGGTCATTGCACGATCCTCCCTGGAATTGGAGTAGGATCGAGAGATACGGGAATGCCGCTGCGCTGCGCAAGCAGCTTTTCAAGGGGCTGGGCGAAGATGGCGCGGCGTTGCACGGAAGCCACAGTCGGGGCCGAGGTCGGAAAGGCTTGACGGTCCCTCCCGCCGAAGGTCCAGTACTCGGCCCGTCCCGCTGCGCCGCCGGATAAAAATGACCAAGACCTCGCTCGACGACGATGCCCTCGCCCTGCACGCCCAGGGCCGCCCCGGCAAGCTGGAGATCAGCGCGACCAAGCCGCTGACCACCCAGCGCGACCTGTCGCTGGCTTATTCCCCGGGCGTCGCCGCGCCGTGCCTGCGGATCCACGCCGATCCGGCCACGGCCTATGACTACACGGCCAAGGGCAACATCGTCGCCGTGATCTCCAACGGCACAGCGGTGCTGGGCCTGGGCGATCTCGGCGCGCTGGCCAGCAAGCCGGTGATGGAGGGCAAGGCCGTCCTGTTCAAGCGCTTCGCCGATGTCGACGGCTTCGACCTCGAGGTCGACACCCGCGACGTCGACGAGTTCGTCAACTGCGTGCGCTTCCTGGGCCCGTCCTTCGGCGGCATCAACCTCGAGGACATCAAGGCGCCGGACTGCTTCATCATCGAGGCGCGGCTGCGCGAGCTCCTGGACATCCCGGTGTTCCACGACGACCAGCACGGCACCGCGATCATCGCCGCGGCCGGGCTGATCAACGCGCTGGAGCTGACCGGCCGCAACATCCGCGAGACCCGCCTGGTGCTGAACGGCGCCGGCGCCGCCGCCATCGCCTGCGTCGAGCTGTTCAAGTCGCTGGGCGTGCCGGCGCAGCACATCGTCCTGTGCGACAGCAAGGGCGTGGTGTATCAGGGCCGCACCGAAGGCATGAACCAGTGGAAGGCGGCGCATGCCGTCGACACGCCGCACCGGACGCTGGCCGACGCGGTCAAGGGCGCAGACGTCTTCATCGGCCTGTCGGTCAAGGGCGCCATGACCCAGGACATGGTCAAGTCGATGGCCGACAAGCCGATCGTGTTCGCCCTGGCCAACCCGGACCCGGAGATCGCGCCGGACGAGGTCAAGGCGGTGCGGCCGGACGCGATCATCGCCACCGGGCGGTCGGACTATCCGAACCAGATCAACAACGTGCTGGGCTTCCCCTATATCTTCCGCGGCGCGCTGGACGTCCGCGCCAGCACCATCAACGAAGCGATGAAGCTGGCCGCGGCCCATGCCCTGGCCCGGCTGGCGCGGCAGGACGTGCCGGACGAGGTCGACAGCGCCTATTCCGGCCGCCGGCTGCGCTACGGCCCCGACTACATCATCCCGGTGCCGTTCGACCCGCGGCTGATCGAGGAGATCCCGCTGGCGGTGGCCGAGGCGGCGATGGAATCGGGCGTCGCCCGCAAGCCGATCACCGATGTCGCCGCTTATCGCCAGAGCCTGCGCCGCCGGCTGGACCCGACCGCGGACAAGCTGCAGCTGATCTTCGACAAGGTGGCGTCGGCCGAGACCCGGGTGGTCTTCGCCGAGGGCGAGGAGGAGCGGACGATCCGCGCCGCCATCGCCTTCCGCGCCCAGGGCTACGGCACGCCGATCCTGATCGGTCGCGAGGAGCGGGTGCGCGAGACCATGGCCCGGATCGGCCTGCCCGAGGCCACCGTGGCGGAGCTGGAGATCCACAACGCCCGGCTGTCGCAGCACAATGAACGCTATATCGACTTCGTCTGGCGCCGGCTGCAGCGCCAGGGCCTGCTGCAGCGCGACGTGGCCCGCATGGTCAACCAGGGCCGCAACATCTTCGCCGCCTGCATGGTCGCGCATGGCGACGCCGATGCCATGGTCACCGGCCTGACCCGCAACTTCACCACCTGCTTCGAGGAGATCACCCGGGTGATCGAACCGGCGCCGGACCATGTGCCGTTCGGCCTGTCGATGCTGACGGTACGCGGCGGCACGGTGCTGATCGCCGACACCACGGTGCATGAGCGGCCGGACCCGGATCTGCTGGTCGACATCGCCCTGCAGGCCGCGGCCAAGGCGCGGGCGCTGGGCCACGAGCCGCGGCTGGCCTTCGTCTCCTCCTCCAATTTCGGCCAGCCGATGCGCGAGTTCACCCAGCGCATCCGTGACGCGGTGACGATCATGGATGAGCGGGCCAAGGCCGGTGGGGTCGATTTCGAGTACGATGGCGAGATGACCGCCGAGGTGGCGCTGGACTACGCGCTGATGAAGCGGCTGTACCCCTTCGCCCGCCTGTCCGGCCCGGCCAACCTGCTGATCATGCCGGCGCTGAACGCGGCCAATATCGGCGCCAAGATGATCCAGAAGCTGGCTGGCGCCTCGCTGATCGGCCCGTTGCTGTGCGGGCTGGAGAAGCCGGCCCAGGTGGTGCAGATGGGCGCGACGGTGAACGAGATCGTCACCGCGGCGGCGCTGGCGGCCTACGACGCGCTCGCCCAGAAGCGCTGACCGGTTTCGCTGCATCGCACAAAAAAGACGGGGCGATGCGCGGGGAGGGAATGGCTGGGCACTAGCCGCCGGGCGCGGACCGCTTTATGGTCCGCGCCCGGAACCCTTGAGGACCACAGACCAGGGCCGACATGGACATCAGCAAGATCGCGGTCGGGGTGAACCCGCCCTTCGACGTCAACGTCATCATCGAGAACCCCATGGGCGGGGTGCCGGTGAAGTACGAGCTCGACAAGGAATCGGGCGCGATGTTCGTCGACCGCTTCCTGCACACCGCGATGGCCTATCCGGGCAATTACGGCTTCATCCCGCACACCCTGTCGGGCGACGGCGACCCGGTCGACGTCATCGTCGTCGGCCGCGAGCCGGTGATGCCCGGCGCGGTGCTGCGCGCCCGCCCGGTCGGCGTGCTGCTGATGGAGGACGAGGCCGGCCAGGACGAGAAGATCCTGGCGGTGCCGGTGTCGAAGCTGCACCCCTACTACAACAAGGTGCAGAGCTACGAGGATCTGCAGGAGATCCTGCGCGACCAGATCGCCCATTTCTTCGCCCACTACAAGGACCTGGAGAAGGGCAAGTGGGTCCGCATCATGGGCTGGGACGGCCCGCAGCGGGCGGCGGAGATGATCGTCGAGGGCATCGAGCGCGCCAAGGCCGACAAGAAGAACGCCGCGGAGTAATCCGATGAGCACCGCGCCGTGACCGGGTCGCTGGAGATCACGGTCGGGGACATCACCCGGCTGCAGGTCGACGCGATCGTCAACGCGGCGAATGAGAGCCTGCTGGGCGGGGGCGGCGTCGACGGCGCCATCCACCGCGCCGCCGGCCCCGAACTTCTCGCCGAATGCCGGACCCTGGGCCGCTGCCCGACCGGCGAGGCCCGCATCACCAAAGGCTACCGGCTGCCGGCGCGGCATGTGATCCATTGCGTCGGCCCGGTCTGGCAGGGCGGCGGCCGGGGCGAGGACGAGCTGCTGGCCGGCTGCTACCGCGCCGCGCTGCGCCTGGCCCAGGACAATGGCTGCGCCAGCGTTGCCTTCCCGGCCATCAGCACCGGCATCTACCGCTTCCCCGCCGACCGCGCGGCCGGCATCGCCGTCGCCACGGTGCGGGAGATGCTGCCCGAGACGTCCGTGGTGCAGCGGGTGATCTTCTGCTGCTTCGACGCGGCGATGGCGGAGCGGTATCGGGCGGTGTCGGATGACGCCAATCAGCCCTCGCCGAGCAGAGCCTGACTCAGAGCCATGTGCGTGGTAGAGTAATCTTCGGTATTACCGGAGAACACCAATGCCATCCCTTTCGGCCACGCCGCTCAAACTCGAGCCGGAGTTGAAGGATCGGATCCGCAAGCTGGCCGGATCTAAGCGCCGCTCGGCCAATTTCCTGATGCGCGAAGCGATCGCCGAATATGTCGAGCGCGAGGAGAAGCGGGAACAACTTCGACAGGACGCGCTTGCCGCATGGGCTGCCTATCAGGCCGATGGGCTCCACGTCACGGCCGAGGAAGCCGACGCTTGGCTAAAGAAGCTTGAGGCTGGTGAGGATGTGGAGCCGCCTGAGTGCCACACCTGATCTGGTCGCCGGCGGCACTTCGGGACGTTGACCGTCTGCACAGGTTTCTCGCAGCCAAAAATCGTGATGCCGCGCAACGGGCGGTTCGATCGATCCGCGAGGGAGTGGCAGCCCTGGCGCGGCATCCCGATGTCGGCCGCCCGACGGAAGGCATGGAGCCGGAATTCCGCGAGTGGATCATCCCGTTTGGCCGAGATGCCTATCTGGCTCTGTATCGCCACACAGGCTCAGACGTTGTTATCCTGGCCGTCCGGCACGGTCGCGAAGCTGGGTATTGAGGGCGATCTCCCCGCTTGAGCGCAGACGTCCCATCCGCCACCCTGGTGGTTCCCGGCGGGAGCCTGCGATGTCGGTGCGCAACCTGGACGCCCTGTTCCGACCGGCCTCGATCGCCCTGATCGCCGACGGCCCGGTCGGCGCCGTGCTGGCCCGCAACCTGTTCGCCGGCGGCTTCGACGGGCCGGTGATGCCGGTCACGCCAAGCGCCCGGTCGGTCGGCAGCGCCCTCGCCTACCCGTCCGTCGCGGCGCTGCCGATGGCGCCGGACCTGGCGGTGATCGCGGCGCCGCCCGACGCGCTGCCCGGGCTGATCGCCGAGCTGGGCGGTCGTGGCACCCGCGCCGCCGCCATCGTCGGCACCGACCGGCCTGCGGGGACCAAGGGCCCGGACGGCGCCAAGCTGCGCCAAGCCATGCTGGACGCGGCGCGGCCGCATCTGCTGCGCATCCTCGGGCCGGACGGCTTCGGCCTGATGGCGCCGCATCACGGCGTCAATGCCAGCCTGGGCCATGTCGCGCCGGCGGCCGGCGACCTGGCCTTCGTCAGCCAGTCCGGCGCGGTCGCCGCGGCGGTGCTGGACCGGGCGACGCGGCGCGGCATCGGCTTCAGCCATGTGGTCTCGCTGGGCGGCATGGCCGATGTCGATTTCGGCGACATGCTGGACTGGCTGGCCGCCGACGGCCGCACTCGCGCCGTGCTGCTGCATGTCGAGACCGTCAGCCACGCCCGCAAGTTTCTGTCGGCCGCCCGCGCGGTCGCCCGCACCCGGCCGGTGGTGGTGATCCGGCCCGGCCATGGCGCCCCAGGGGCCGGCGATGCCGACGGGCTGATCGGGCCGGATGCGGTGTACGACGCCGCCTTCCGCCGCGCCGGCATGCTGCGGGTGTTCGACCTCGCCGAGCTGTTCGATGCGGTCGAGACCCTGGCCAGCGGCCTGAAGGTCGGCGGTGAGCGGCTGGCGATCCTGACCAATGGCGCCGGGTTGGGCCTGCTGGCTGCGGAGGCGCTGGCCGAGTCCGGCGGCAGCCTGGCCGCGCCGGCGCCGGCGACCCTGGCGCGGCTGGGGGCGGCCGGTGCCGGCCCGATCGACCTGGGCGACGCGGCCCCGGCCGACCGCTTCGCCCGGGCGCTGGAGGCGCTGCTGGCCGATCCCGGCCGCGACGCGGTGCTGGTGGTGAACGGCCCCAGCGCCATCGCCGACCCGGTCGAGGCGGCCCGGGCGGTGGCCGGCGTGGTCGCAGCGGCGGCGAAGCGCGATGGCCGCCGCCCGCCGGTGCTGGCCAGCTGGCTGGGCGCCGGCGCCGAGGCCGGAGCCCTGTTCGCCGAGGCCCATATCCCCGCTTACGACACGCCGGGCCAGGCAGCGCGCGCCTTCATGCATCTGGCCCGGCACCGGCGGAACCAGGGGCTGCTGATGCAGACGCCGCCGGCGCTGCCGGAGGATTTCCAGCCGGACGCCGATGCCGCCCGGGCGGTGATCGCGGCCGCGCTGGCCGAGGGCCGGGCCGAGCTGACGCCGGCCGAGGCGCGGTCTGTGCTGGACGCCTATCGCATCCCGCTGCTGCCCGAGGGCGCGGCCACTCCGCCGGAGGCGCATCCGCTGGTGCTGGGGATCGACGAGGACCCGGTGTTCGGCCCGATTCTGCTGTTCGGCCAGGGCGGCGCCGCGGCCGAGCTGCTGCATGACGGCGTCGCCGCCCTGCCGCCCTTGAACGCCGTGCTGGCGCGCGACCTGATGATGCGGGCCCGGGTCTGGCGGCTGCTGCAGGGCTATCGCGGCCGGCCGGCGGCCGACCTGGACGCCGTGGCGCTGACCCTGGTCAAGCTGTCGCAGCTGGCCGCCGACCTGTCGGAGGTGGCGGCGCTGCGGATCAACCCGCTGCTGGCCGGCACCGCGGGCGTGCTGGCGCCCGGCGCCGAGATCCGGGTGCAGCCGCCGCTGCCGCCGGGCACGCCGCGCTTCGCCATCCGGCCCTATCCGCAACGGCTGGTGCAGCGCCTGGCGCTGCGCGACGGGCGCGAGGTCACGCTGCGGCCGGTGCGACCGGAGGACGAGCCGGCGATCCAGGAAATGCTGCAGCGGTCCAGCCCGGAAGACGTGCGGCTGCGCTTCTTCAGCGCCATGCGCAGCTTCAGCCACGAATTCGCCGCCCGGCTGACCCAGATCGACTACGACCGCGAGATGGCGCTGGTGGCCGAGGCCGAGGAGGACGGGCAGCGGGTGATCCTGGGCGCCGTGCGCATCATCGCCGACCCGGACGGCGAGGCCGCGGAATACGGCATCATGGTGCGCTCCGACCTCAAGGGCCAGGGCCTGGGCCACCGGCTGATGACCGAGATCATCGACTATGCCCGCAGCCGCGGCCTGAATCGGATCTTCGGCGAGGTGTTGCGCGAGAACACGACCATGCTGCGCATGGCCGGAGAGCTCGGATTCGCCCGCGCCGACGTGCCGGACGAGCCCGGCATCATTCATGTGACGATTTCGCTCGACGATTTGCCCGCTCTCAGTCAGCATTCCTAATGGGGATGCAGTTGCCCAGGGGGATGGGTGACTGACGTTTTTCCTCTTTGAATGAAGCACTTGTGCGTATACGTTGAGGGCCTGCGTTAATTTTCGGGCCCGCGGCGACGCCGCCGGGCTTTCGTGTTTGGGGGAGTTTGGAGGGGAAGATGCCAGGGACATTCCGCTGGACCAGGACGGTTGCGGCCACGGCCTTGCTCGCGGGCCTGCTTGCCGCCTGCGCCCAGGCACCGAAGCCGAAACCCGTGGTCGCCAGCGGCCCCTGGGGCGCCGAGATCCACGACGCCTCGCGCCGCTTCAACATCCCGGAGGAGTGGATCCGCGCGGTGATGCATGTGGAGAGCGGCGGCCAGACCCATTGGAAGGGCGGCCAGCCGATCACCAGCCATGCCGGCGCCATGGGGCTGATGCAAGTCATGCCCGGCACCTATGACGAGCTGCGCTACGCCCATGGCCTCGGCCCCGACGCCTATGAGCCGCGCGACAACATCCTGGCCGGCGCCGCCTATATCCGCGAGATGTACGACCTGTACGGCTATCCCGGCTTCCTCGGCGCCTACAATGCCGGGCCGGAGCGGTACCGCCAGTATGTCGAGGAAGGCCGGCCGCTGCCGCGCGAGACCGAGCGCTACATGGACATCATCGCACCGCAGATCGCCGGCATCATGCCGGGCCAGGGCGGCAGCGACCGGATGACCCAATACGCCGCCGCCCAGATCCAGCAGAAGGTGCCGGCGCCGATCCGCATGGCGCCGATCCCGGACGGGTCGTCGACCCGCGGCACCACCGTGGTGGCGGCGATGAAGCCGATCCCGGACGGCTCGTCGACCCGCGGCACCACCGTGGTCGCCGCCATGCAGCCGATCCCGGACGGGTCGTCGACTCGCGGCACCACCGTGGTCGCGGCGATGCAGCCGATCCCGGACGGGTCGAGCACGGCGTCGATGCTGCCGCCGGTCCGCGTGGTGCAGCAGCCCGGCGTGGTGCGGATGCAGCCGATCCCGGACGGCGCCGGCACTCAGGTCGCCGCGGCCGCCCCGGTGGTCCGCCCGGCCCCGGTGCGGATGGCCCCGATCCCCGACGGCAGCACGCAGGTCGCCGCCGCGGCCCCGATCGTCCGCCCGGCGATGGCCGCACCGGTGCGCATGGCGCCGATCCCGGATGCGACGGCCAAGGCTCCGGCCGTCGAGACCCGGGTCGCGGCCGCCGTGCCGGCCCCGGTGGCCCGCACGGCCGTGGCACCGACCCGGATGGCGCCGATCCCCGACGCCCAGCCGGTCCGCGTCGCCGCCTCGGCCAAGCCCGCGCGCGCCCCGGCGCTGCAGCAGGTCGCCGACGCCGACGTGCCGCGCCGCCAGGCCAACGGGCTGCCCACCGGCTGGTTCGTGCCGAGCGCGCCGGGCAACTGACGCTCCGGTCACAAGAAAGCCCGCGCCGCCGAAAGGTGGCGCGGGCTTTTTGTTTGAGCGGTCGGACGTCCTGCCTCACATGGGTGCCGTCCGGCCGCCTGTCCCTCGCCGTCATTGCGAGGAGGCGAAGCCGACGATGCAATCCAGGGGCCGGTGCGAACCAGCCCCTGGATTGCTTCGCTGCGCTCGCAATGACGGTTTTGGGAAATCCGCGGGAGGAGCCCGCCGCCCTCACGCCGCGTCGGGCAGGCCGGTGGGGCGGCGGTAGCTCCAGGCGCCGAGGGGCGGCAGGTTGCGCCAGACGAAATCGACCATCCGGCCCTGCAGTCCCAGCTTGCGCCGCGGCAGCGGCGACAGGATCTGGTTGGTCAGCTGCAGGAAGCGCCCCGACCGGCCCATGCGGGCGAAGGCTGCGTCGATGATCTGTCGCTGCAGGTCCAGCGGGAACCAGATGATCGGCAGGCTGGACGCCACCAGGGACAGCCGCTTGATGCCGGCCTTGTCCAGCATCGGGCCGATCTCGGCGACATCGCCCTCCAGCACCGTGACGCCGGGAAAGCGCCGGCGCAGCACGGCGCAGAATTCGGGCATCTTCTCGACCAGGACCAGCTTCTCCGGCGGCAGCCCGGTCGCCAGCAGCCCTTCGGTCAGGCTGCCGCTGCCTGCGCCGAGTTCCAGCACCGGGTCCTTGCAGCGCGGGTCGACATGCCGGGCGAAGGCGCGGGCCACGGCGGGGCCGGAGGGCGCCCAGGCCGCGACCTTCAGCGGCGAGCGGAACCACAACCGGAGATACAGCCAGGAATCCTTGCTCATGCGACACCTCCGTGCCGTTCGTCGGAACAACCGCCCGTCTACGCAGAGAGTTCCGGCGTCAGGCCTGGGCCTGGACGTCCAGCGAGTAGCCGGCGGAACGGACGGTGCGGATCAGGTCGATCTCGCTGTCGTCGTTCAGCGCCTTGCGCAGGCGGCGGATATGGACGTCGACGGTGCGCGGCTCGACATAGACGTCGTGGCCCCAGACGATGTCGAGCAGCTGCTCGCGGCTGAACACCCGGCCGGGATGCTGCATGAAGTGGCGCAGCAGGCGGAACTCGGTCGGGCCGAGATGGACGTCGCGGTTGCCGCGGCGGACGCGGTGGCCGCCGAGGTCCATGCTGAGATCGGCGTAGCTGAGCATGTCGCCGGCGCTGGAGGGCGAGGTGCGGCGCAGCACCGCCTTGATCCGGGCCATCAGCTCCGGCGTCGAGAACGGCTTGGCGACATAGTCGTCGGCGCCGGAATCGAGGCCGCGGACGCGGTCCCCCTCCTCGCCCCGCGCGGTCAGCATGATCACCGGGATGTCGCGGGTCTTGGCGCCGCGGCGCAGCTGCCGGCAGACCTCGATGCCGGAGAGATGCGGCAGCATCCAGTCCAGCAGCACCAGGTCCGGACGCTGCTCGGAGGCCAGCAGCAGGGCCTCCTCGCCGTCATAGGCGGCGAGGACGCGGAAGCCTTCGCGCTCCAGGTTGTAGGTCAGCAGGGTGACGAGATCGACCTCGTCCTCGACCACCAGAACCAGCGGCTGGATGCCGGCCCTCATGCGTTCTCCTCCGGCTTGGCCTCGGGGATGACGACCGTGAAGGAGGTGGAGTCGCCCTTCGGCCGCGCGTCCTTCACCGGCTTGCCGGTGAGCAGGAAGTGGATCAGCTCGGCGATGTTGGTCGCGTGGTCGCCGATCCGCTCGATGTTCTTGGCGATGAACAGGAGATGGGTGCAGGGGGTGATGTTGCGCGGATCCTCCATCATGTAGGTGAGGGTCTCGCGGAACAGGCTGGTGTAGAGGTCGTCGACCGATTCGTCCTGGCGCCAGGCCGACAGCGCCTTGTCCAGGTCGCGCTCGGTATAGGCGTCGAGCACGTCCTTGATGATCTGCTGCACCATCCGGCCCATGCGCGGCAGCGTCGCCACCGGCCGGACCACCGGCACCTGGGCCAGGGCCAGGGACCGCTTGGCGATGTTGGCGGCGTAGTCGCCGATCCGCTCGAGGTCCGAGGCGATGCGCAGGGCCGAGATCACCTCGCGCAGATCAGCCGCGAAGGGCTGGCGCAGGGCCAGGATCTGGACCACCGCGGCGTCGACCGAGGACTCGTAGGCGTCCATCTGCTCGTCGCTGCGCATCACCCGGCCGGCGAGGTCGGCGTCGCGCCGCACCACCGCCTGGATGGCGAGCTCGAGCTGGCTTTCGGCCAGGCCGCCCATCTGCACGATGGTGCGGCGCAGGGCCTCGAGCTCCTGGTCGAAGGACTTGACGATATGTTCGTTTGCCATGGCGCTGATCCTTCTGACCCCGGGCTCAGCCGAAGCGGCCGGTGATGTAGCTGTGCGTCCGCTCGTTCTTCGGGCTGGTGAACAGCTCCGACGTCTCGCCGAACTCGACCAGCTCGCCAAGATACATGAAGGCGGTGAAGTCGGCGGCGCGGGCCGCCTGCTGCATGTTGTGGGTGACGATCGCGATCGTGTAGTCGGTCTTCAGCTCGTCGATCAGCTCCTCGATCTTCGCGGTCGAGATCGGGTCGAGCGCCGAGGTCGGCTCGTCGAGCAGCAGCACGTCGGGCTGCATCGCCACGGTGCGGGCGATGCACAGGCGCTGCTGCTGGCCGCCGGACAGGCTGGTGCCGCTTTTCTTCAGCTTGTCCTTGACCTCGTCCCACAGCGCGGCGCGGCGCAGCGCCGCCTCGATGCGGCTGTCCATCTCGGCCTGGTCCAGCTTCTCGTACAGCCGGATGCCGAAGGCGACGTTGTCGTAGATCGACATCGGGAACGGCGTCGGCTTCTGGAACACCATGCCGACGCGGGCGCGCAGCAGGTTCACATCCTGCTTCGAGCCGAGGATGTTCTCGCCGTCCAGCAGCACCTCGCCGGCGGCGCGCTGCTTCGGATAAAGGTCGTACATCCGGTTCAGGATGCGCAGCAGCGTCGACTTCCCGCAGCCCGACGGACCGATGAAGGCGGTCACGCAGCGCTCGTACAGCGGCAGGTTGATCTTCTTCAGCGCCTCATGGTCCTCGTAGAAGAAGGACAGGTTGCGGATCGAGATCTTCTCGCGCAGATCGCGGCCGAGATCGGTCGGGCGGTCGACCTTGATGTTCACGTCGAGCGCCGTCACCTGAGCACCATTGCCTGTCATGACCGTCAGCCCTGCTTGCCGCCGAGCGAGGAGAGCGCCCGGGCGATGATGTTGAGAAGGAGGATCGCCACCGTGATCAGGAGCGCGCCGCCCCAGGCCAGGCGCTGCCAGTCCTCATAGGGGCTGAGCGCGAACTGGAAGATGACCACCGGCAGGTTGGCCATCGGCGCGTTCATGTCCGTGCTCCAGAACTGGTTGTTCAGGGCGGTGAACAGGAGGGGCGCCGTCTCGCCGCTGATCCGGGCGACCGCCAGCAGCACGCCGGTGATCATGCCGTTGCGCGCGGCGCGGTAGCAGATCATCAGCACCACCTTCCACTGCGGCGAGCCGAGCGCCGCGGCGGCCTCGCGCAGGGTGTTCGGCACCAGCTTCAGCATGTCCTCGGTGGTGCGGATCACCACCGGCATGGCGATGATCGACAGCGCCACGGCGCCGGCCCAGGCCGAGAAATGGCCCATCGACGACACCATGATCTCATAGACGAACAGGCCGATCACGATCGAGGGCGCGCTGAGCAGGATGTCGTTGATGAAGCGGATCACCTCGGCCAGCTTGTTGGTCTTGCCGAACTCGGCCAGATAGGTGCCGGCGAGGATGCCGACCGGGGTGCCGATCAGCGTGCCGACCACGGTCATGATCAGGCTGCCGTAGATCGCGTTCAGCAGGCCGCCGCCCTCGCCCGGAGGCGGCGGCGTCGATTCCGTGAACAGGATCGGCGAGATGGCGTCGAGACCGTTGATCACCAGCGTCGCGAGGATCCAGACCAGCCACATGAGGCCGAACGCGGCGGCGCCGACCGAGATGGCGAGCGCCACCTTGTTGACGGCGCGGCGCCGGGCGTAGAGCGCAGTTGAAGCCGGCATGTCCTAGCCCCCCGTCTTGCGCTGCAGCCGCAGCAGCTGAATTTTGGCCAGCGCCAGGACAATGAAGGTGATGACGAAGAGCACAAGGCCCAGCGCGATCAGCGACGAGGTGTAGAGGTCGCCGACGGCCTCGGTGAATTCATTGGCGATCGAGGCCGAGATGGTGGTGCCCGGCGCCAGGATCGAGTTCGAGATGCGGTGGGCGTTGCCGATGACGAAGGTCACTGCCATGGTCTCGCCCAGCGCCCGGCCGAGGCCGAGCATGACGCCGCCGACCACGCCGACGCGGCTGTAGGGCAGCACCACCTTGAACACAACCTCCCAGGTCGTGGCCCCCAGGCCGTAGGCTGATTCCTTGAGCAGCGGCGGCACCGTCTCGAACACGTCGCGCATGATCGAGGTGATGAAGGGCAGCACCATGATCGCCAGGATCAGGCCGGCGGTGAAGATGCCGATGCCGTAGGGCGGGCCGGCGAACAGCGACCCGATCAGCGGCAGCTTGCCGAAGGTGCCGATCAGGAAGGGCTGCACGGTCTGCTGCAGGATCGGCGCCAGCACGAAGAAGCCCCAGATGCCATAGATGATGCTGGGAATGCCGGCCAGGAGCTCGATGGCGATGCCCAGCGGGCGCTTCAGCACCGGCGGGCACAGCTCGGTCAGGAAGATGGCGATGCCGAAGCTGACCGGGACGCCGATCAGCATGGCGATCAGCGAGGTGACCAGCGTGCCGTAGATCGGCGCCAGCGCGCCGAACTTCTCGGTGACCGGGTTCCAGACTTCGTTGGTGACGAAGCCGAAGCCGAAGGTCTGCAGCGCCGGCATCGCGCCGATGATCAGCGACAGGATCACCCCGCCGAGGATCGCCAGCACCAGCACGGCGAAGAACAATGTGACCAGGCGGAAGCCGGTGTCCGCGGCGCGCTGGCGCTGCGCGGTCCGGGCGTCGATCCGCGGCCCGATCTTCTGATAGGTGGCGTCCACCATCGATCACCTTGCCCTGGGAAACAGGCGGCGCCGTGCGGAGAGTCGCACGGCGCCCAATCGATCAGCCGTTGCCGGCGATCACTTCGAGGCGGTCCAGACCGGCTTGCCGTCGGCGCCCTTGATGCTGTCGGCCCAGGTCTTGTGGACCATGTCGACCACCGCGTCCGGCATCGGCACGTAGTCCAGATCCTCGGCCAGCTTGTCCTGGCCGTAGGCCCAGGCGAAGAACTGCAGCGCGGTGGCCGACGCGGCCTGGTCCTGCGGCTGCTTGTACATCAGGATGAAGCTGGCGCCTGTGATCGGCCAGCTCTCGGCACCCGGCTCGTTGGTCAGGATGACGTAGTAGCCTTTGGAATTGGCCCAGTCGGCGGCCGAGGCCGCGGCCTGGAAGCTCTTGATCGTCGGGTCGACCGCCTTGCCGTCCTTATTGACCAGCTTGACGTAGGTCAGCTTGTTCTGCTTGGCGTAGGCGTATTCGACGTAGCCGATCGCGCCTTCGGTCTGCTTGGCGGTGTTGGCGACGCCCTCATTGCCCTTGGCGCCGATGCCGGCCGGCCACTGCACCGAGGAGTTGGCGCCGACGGTGTCCTTGAACTTGGCGTTCACCGACGAGAGATAGGTGGTGAACAGGAAGTTCGTGCCCGACCCGTCCGACCGGTAGGCCGGGGCGATGGCGGTGTCCGGCAGGGTCACGCCCGGGTTCAGCGCCTTGATCTTGTCGTCGTTCCAGGCGGTGATGTCGCCGAGATAGATCTGCGCGACCAGGTCGCCGCTGAGGATCAGCTGGCCCGGCGCCACGCCCGGGATGTTCACGACCGGCACGACGCCGCCCATGATCATCGGGAACTGCACGAGGCCGGCGGCGTCGAGGTCCTCCGGCTTCAGCGGCATGTCCGAGGCGCCGAAGGTGACGGTCTTTTCCTTGATCTGCTTGATGCCGCCGCCCGAGCCGATCGACTGGTAGTTCAGGCCGATGCCGCTTTCCTTCTTATAGGCGTCGGCCCACTTGGCGTAGACCGGGTAGGGGAAGGTCGCGCCGGCGCCGGAAATATCGGCCGCCTGGGACGCGCCCGCCACGAGCGCGACTGCCGCGCCGAGCACGGCGCTGCGAAGGATGGATCGTGAAAAGAGCTTCACGCGAATCTCCTGTGGTGGTGGGACGAGCCCGATGGCTTCGCCCGGTCAGGCGACCAGCGCCCCGTTCCGAGCGCAGGCTATAGTCACCGCCGCAGACGCTTTTAAGACAGTTCGGTTACAGTTTTATGAAGGCCCCGGCCGGCCGACTTGCCGCCTGGGGCGGCGGGCAGATGCACGGTGAAGACGCTGCCGCGCCCGACCTCGCTGTCGATCTCCAGCCGGCCGCGATGGCGGCTGACGATGTGCTTGACGATGGCGAGGCCCAGGCCGGTGCCGCCGACGGCGCGGCTGCGGGCCGGGTCGACCCGGTAGAATCGCTCGGTCAGCCGCGGCAGGTGCTCGCGGGCGATGCCGTCGCCCTGGTCGCTGACGCTGACGACCAGGCCGGTCCGCCGTCCCTCGCTCATGGTCCGGGCGGACAGGCCGACGACGCCGCCCTGGCGGCCGTAGTTGATCGCGTTCGACACCAGGTTCTGGAACACCTGGTACAGCTGGTCCGAATCCCCGAGCACCGGGGGCAGGTCGGGCGCCAGGTCAAGCTCCAGCCGCTGCGCCTTGCGCTGAGCCTTGAGCTCGAGCGCATCGGCCACCGATTGCAGCAGCGGCCCGACCGCAACCCGCCCGGTCGGCGGCACATGCTCATCCAGCTCGATCCGCGACAGCGACAGGAGGTCGTTGACCAGGCGCGACATGCGCTCGGCCTGTTGCTGCATGATGCCGAGGAAGCGCTCGCGCGCCGCCACGTCGTCCCGCGCCGGGCCGCGCAGCGTCTCGATGAAGCCCATCAGGCTGGACAGCGGCGTGCGCAGCTCGTGGCTGGCATTGGCGACGAAGTCGGCCCGCATCTGCTCGACCCGCTTGGTCGCGGTGAGGTCGTAGAAGGTGACCAGCAGCGCCGGCTCGGGCCGGTCGCCGGAGTCGCGCTCGCCGGCATCGCCGCGCCGCTCGAAGCGCTGGATCCGGACCTCGAACTCGCGCTCGATCGGCACCGGCAGGTTCAGCGCCACGGTCTGAATCGGACCGCCGGCGAGGACGGCATCGACCGCGGCGACGATCTCCGGGTGGCGGATCGCATCGGCCATGTCGCGGTCCAGGAGACGATCGCCGAACAGCCGCTCGGCGGCGCCGTTGGCGCGCAGCACGCTGCGGTCGCCGGCCAGCACCAGGATCGGGTCGTCCTGCGCCTCCAGGATCTCCGACGCGGTCTGCAGCTCGACCGCCAGGCTGCGCTCGCGGCCGCGGGCATGGCGCTGCAGCCGCTGCAGGTGCAGGAACAGGATCTGGCCGATCTCGGTCGACGGCCGCGGTGGCCGCTCCGGCGCCTCGGCGGTCGACGCCTCGATGTGGCGGCGCAGCAGGTCGAGGTCGCGCAGCAGGCGCCAGGCGAAGATCCCGGCGATGCCGACCGCCGCCACCGCCCCGGCCGCCGCCAGCCAGACGCCGATCCCGTCGGTGCCGGCCGCCAGCAGCAGCAGCGCGATCACCAGGGCGGCGATCACCCCGATGCCCAGCAGGTGGCGATAGATCGGTCCGGCCATGCACACGCGCCTCGAACAGCGAGCCCCAGAATACCGCGATCCCGCGGGGGACGGCGAGGCTACCTGCGCTCGATGACGGTTTCGTGTCGCCCAACCCGCGATCAACATCGCAGGTTGGGCTCGCGGACCGCGAACCCAACCTGGTGCAGCGGTGAGATGTTGGGTTCGCCCCATGGGCGAGCCCAACCTGCGAGAGCGCCTCCTGATGCCTCAGGACGGCACGGACACGCCGGCGCCGGCGCCCATATAGACGCCCTTGGCCGGCTTCTCCGACCGTTCGCAGGCGGCGGCGCCGACCGCCACCGCCAGCAACAGCGCGACGAGGCCGAGCCGGCGCATCACTCGGCCCGGGCCACGCCGACCATGGCCGGGCGCAGCAGCCGGCCCTGCAGCACATAGCCGGGCTGCATCACCTGGACGACCGTGCCGGCCGGCTTGCCGGTGCCCGGCAGCTCGAACATGGCCTGGTGAAAGTTCGGGTCGAAGGCCTCGCCGACCGGCTCGATCCGGGTCACGCCATGGCGCTCGAAGGCGGCCAGCAGCTGGCGCTCGGTGGCAGCGACGCCGTCGACCAGGGTCTTCAGCGCCGCGTCGGCCTCGACCGCCCCGGCCGGCACCGCGTCGATGGCGCGGCGCAGGTTGTCGGCGGCATCGAGTAGCGACTTGGCGAAGCCGGAGATGGCGTATTTGGCCGTGTCCTCGCGCTCGCGCTCGGACCGGCGGCGGATGTTCTCGGTCTCGGCCAAAGCGCGCAGCGCCTGGTCCTTCAGCTTGCCGGTCTCGGCCTCGAGCTCGGCGATGCGCTCGAGCGCACCGGCCAGCGCCGCATCGTCGGTGACCCCAGCGGTCTCGGATTCGGCGACACCCTCGACCTCGGGCCCGGCGGCCCCGGTCTCCGGCTCCGTCGCGTCGGGGCGGGGCTCGGCGGACATCGTCTTGTTGTGCATCATGCTACCTGGTTCGTGGTCTCGTTGGTTCTGAGGAGACGGCCTATCATCTTCGCGGTGTAATCCACCATCGGGATGATGCGCGCATAGTTCAGCCGGGTCGGCCCGATCACGCCGACGGCGCCGACCACGCGCTGGTCGCCGCCCTTGTATGGGGCGATGATCATCGAGCAGCCGGTGTGGCTGAACAGCCCGTTCTCGGCGCCGATGAAGATCTGCACGCCCTCGGCGGCATTGGCCGCGTCGAGCATCCGCAGCATCGCCTCCTTGGTCTCCAGCGCCTGGAACAGGCCGCGGATGCGCTCCAGGTCGTCCAGCGCGGTGACGTCGTTGAGCAGGCGGGACTGGCCCTTGACGATCAGCGTGCCGCCCCCGCCGCCGCTCCAGGTGGCAAGGCCGGCCGCGACCACCTTGGCCGCGAGGCTGTCGAGCTGGCTCTTCTGCGATTCGATCTCGCCCAGCACCTCGGTCCGGGTCTCGCCGATGGTGCGGCCGACGATGCGGGCGTTGAGATAGTTGGTGACGTGGACGAAGGTCGAGGCCGGCAGACCCAGTGGCACCTCCAGCACCCGGTTCTCGACCATGCCGTCCTCGGTGACCAGCACCACCAGGGCGCGGCCGGGCGACAGGTTGACGAACTCGATATGCTTCAGCGGCCGGTCGGTCTTCGGCGCCAGGACGAGGCCGGCGCAGGCGGACAGGCCGGAGAGGGCCGAGGTCGCCTCCTCCAGCATCTCGGACACGCCGCGCCCGGCCTGGGCGCACATCGCATCGATCGAGGCCCGCTCGCTCTCGCCGACATCGCCGAGCTGCATCAGCCCGTGCACGAACAGACGCAGGCCGGCATCGGTCGGCATCCGCCCGGCCGAGGTGTGCGGGGCGAAGAGCAGGCCGGCATCCTCGAGATCCGCCATGACGTTGCGGATCGTCGCCGGCGACAGCGACATGCCGAGCCGGCGCGACAGGGTGCGGCTGCCCACCGGCTCGCCTGACTGGACATAGGCGTCGACGATCTGGCGGAAGATCTCCCGCGAGCGCTCGTCGAGGTCCCGGAATGCCTGGCCGCCGGATCGGGTCGAGAGTTCGTTCAGCATGCTCATGGCCGTCGCCACGCTATGTAGGGGCCGTTCGACCCGAATCAACGTGCCGGGCTTTACGGGCAGGACAGCCGAGGATAGCGTGCGCGTCCCTCGCCGAGAACAGAAAGCGACCCCATGCGACCGTCCGGACGCGCCTTCGACGCCCTGCGCGCCATCCGCCTCGAGACCGACGTCAACAAATACGCCGAGGGCTCGTGCCTGGTGAAGTTCGGCGACACCCATGTGCTGTGCACCGCTTCGGTCGATGACCGGGTGCCGTCCTGGCTGAAGAACGGCGGCAAGGGCTGGGTCACGGCGGAATACGGCATGCTGCCGCGCGCCACCGACCAGCGCACCGACCGCGAGGCCGCGCGCGGCAAGCAGACCGGACGGACCCAGGAGATCCAGCGCCTGATCGGCCGGTCGCTGCGCGCCGTCACTGACCTCAAGGCGCTGGGCGAGATCCAGATCAAGGTCGATTGCGACGTGCTGCAGGCCGATGGCGGCACCCGCACCGCCGCGATCACCGGCGGCTATGTCGCGCTGGTGCTGGCGCTGCGCCACCTGGTGCAGATCCGCAAGATCAAGGCGCTGCCGCTGACCGACAGCGTCGCCGCCATCTCCTGCGGCCTGCACCAGGGCCAGGCGGTGCTGGACCTGGACTACGCCGAGGATTCGAGCGCCCAGGCCGACGCCAACTTCGTCATCACCGGCAAGGGCGGTCTGGTCGAGGTGCAGGCGACGGCGGAGCAGACCCCCTTCACCCGGGCCGAGTTCGAGGCGCTGCTGGTGCTGGCCGAGCAGGGCACGGCCGAACTGGCGGCGATCCAGAAGGCTGCGCTCGGCGAAGGGTGAGCGGTCTGCCGGGGATGCGGCGCCCCGGACGCTTGAGTTGCGGGACGCGTCCGTGAAATCCTGCCGGCCCGCGGGCGGGAGGACTCCATGGGCGCGTTCTCGATCTGGCATTGGGTCATCATGTCCCTGTTCCTGGGGATCAGCGCCCCCGTGCCGGCGGTTCCGGGCGCGATCGCGGATGCCCTCTCGGCGCTTCGCAGCCTGGCCACCGTGCCCCATGCCGAGAAGCTGATCGACTACGCGCCCGAAGCTGGCGGCCCGGTGCTGTACCGGCTGCCCGGCAATGTCTGCTTCCTGCGGAGCGGCCAGAAGAAGGTCCAGGTCAGCTGGATTCGGCGGGACGATCGCGGTCGGATCGAGATCATCGTCTCGGCCCCGGTGCTCGGTTTCACTGGGCGCCGCTTCGATCCCGACGGTACGGCGCAGCTGGACCTTGCAGGCCAGGCTGTCGCAGTGCCGGTCGCATCGCCGGGCTTCCCGACATGGCGCTTCACGCTGGCGGAGACGCCGGCGCTGCAGGAGGCGCTCGACGCAGACGAGGCGACGCTGCGCTTCACCGCGATCCGCGGCGGCAAGCCGGTGCCGGACGAGACGCTGAGCATCGCCGCCGGCAATCTCTGGCAGGGCATCCAGGGCCTGGACTCCTGCGCCAGCGGCGCCGAGCTGCCGGGCGTGGTCGGGCCCTAGTTGCGCCCCAGGCGCGGCGAGCGGATCATCCCGGCATCCGAGCCGATCCCGTGAGGTCTTGATGATCGAAGCCTCCTGCCATTGCGGCGCCGTCCGGCTGCAGGTCGCGGAGCGGCCGCAGCGGCTGACCTCCTGCAATTGCTCGATCTGCCGCCGCCTCGGCACGATCTGGGCCTATTACCCCCGCGACCAGCTGGCCATCGTGGCCGGCGCCGGCACCACGATCCCCTATATCCAGGGCGACTGCACCCTGGCGCTCCACCACTGCCCGACCTGCGGCTGCGTCACCCATTGGGAGGGGCTGCCGGCCGGGGATCCGGCGCGGGTGGCGATCAATGCCCGGCTGCTAGACCCGGCCGATATCGAGGGCGTGCCGGTTCGGCGATTCGACGGCGCCGATAGCTGGACCTATCTCGACTGAGCCCTGGCCGCAGCCGCGGCCTCGACCCGGTGCTTGAGGCCGGGGCGCAGGCCGAGGGCGAAGGCGGTCTCGGCCATCAGGAACATCGGGCCGATCAGCAGCTGGAACAGGTTCGACAGGAAGGCCGGCCGCTTGCCCTCATAGGCGTGGCCGACCAGCTGCAGTGCCCAGCCGCCGACGAACAGGGTAGCGGCTACGATCCAGGTGAGCGAGGGCGAGTCTTCGCCGGCCACGGCATGGGCGACGATCAGCCCGGGGATCACCACCACCGCCATGGCTAGGCCGAGCCCGAGATCGAGCGCGATCCACAACAGCCAGATCAGGAGCGCGACGAGGTCGGCCAGGGTCGCCGGCCAGCCGCCGATGATGCCGAGCGGCACGGTCGCCAGGGCAACCAGCACCGCCAGGATGATCGCCGGGATGCCGAAGAAATGGGTCAGCCGGTTGCGGCCGTCGCGGTGGAAGCTGGTGTACATCGCCATCTGGCGATCGAACAGATCCGAAGCCATGGGCCGATCCTCCCCGAGAGGAGAATAAGCCCAAGGCCGGAGGGTCACGTCGAAAAATGCAACGGAACCGTCATCGACCGGCGAACAGACCGGTCTGCCGGCTATGTCGGCTGAACGCGGGACATACCCTTGTTCAGCCGGATGGCGGCGGCAGCGGCCAACAGGCCGATGAAGGAGGCCAGCAGCATCAGCCCCAGCAAGAGCATGGGCGATGGCTCGCCGGACAATGCGAGGCCTGTCAGCGTCGTCATCAGCGCACCGCCTGACACGGTCAGCGCGCCGATGATGCCGGCCGCGCTTCCCGCCAGCCGGGGCTGCACCGACATCGCCCCGGCATTGCTGTTCGGCGTTGTCATGCCGTTGCCCAGCCCGACAAAGACGGTGCTTCCGAAAAACAGCGCCGGGGTCAGATGGCCCATCGCGATCACCGCGAGGCCAAGGAGAGGGCCCAGGCAGGCCAGGATCCGGCCCGTCAGCATGACCGTTGCCGGCGGATGCCGGTCGACCAGACGGCTTGCCAGCCAGTTGCCGGTCATGAAGCCTGCGGTGATGCTGCCGACGAACACCCCGAGCTCTGCCGTGCCGATCCCGAAAACGACGGCGGCGACAAGGGGCGCTCCGGCCAGAAAGATGTAGAAGGCTCCCGTCGAGAAGGCCGTGCACAGCGCATAGCACCAGAACACCGGCTCGCGCAGCAGCGCCGTCAGGCGCCTGCCGCCATGTCCCCCGTCGGCCGAGGGCCGGAGGGTTTCGCCCAGATCCGACCATGCCAGGCAGAAAAGCCCCGCTCCGGCCGCGGCATACAGCAGGAAGACCATGCGCCATCCGAAGGCGGCGTCCAGAACGCTGCCCAGCATCGGCCCCAGCATCGGGGCAAGCGCCATCGCCATGCCGATGCGGCCCAGCAACCGCGCGGCCTCGGCCCCCTCGGTGATATCGCGAACGATCGCGAGCGACAGGACATAGCCCGAGACCACAGCCGCCTGCAGCATCCGGAACGCCAGCAGCATCCACACGGTCGGGGCTGCCGCACAGCCAAGCGATGCGAGGGTGAAGATCACCAGCGCCGCCAGCAGCACCGGACGCCGGCCGATCCGGTCGGCGAGCGGACCCACGCCGAGCTGGACCGTGGCCGTAACCGCGAGATACCCGCCAAGGGCGAGGCTGGCCAGGGCGTAGTCGGCATCGAGATCGAGCGCGATGTTGGCCAGCGACGGCACGATCATGTTCAGCGTCACCGTCGAGGTGGCGGTCATCAGGATCAGCGTCGCCAGGGCCGGGGGGCTGCTTGCCTTGCGCATCGGTCACCCTCTGAAAACAAAAAAGCCCCCGAACGAGGGTTCGGGGGCGCATGGCGAACGGAGATGGATTCCGTTACCGGACCATGCACCTTTCGCCGACGACTACGAAATTTAGTGGAAGCATCCGCTGTCTCCTGCGCAACGAAGCTATTCCCAGACAGGGTCGCCGCGCAAGTGTTGTTCCGCGCGGCATATCGGCAAGCCCCGGACCATGGGCGACCGCCAGCTCATGGCCATGCGGTCGACCTCGACATGGTCCGGGGGCTCACGGCGCCTCAGTCCTGCAGCGCCAACAGCAGGCTGGAGGTATCGACCCGGCCGCCGGCCTTGGCCTGGACCGCGGCGTAGAACTGGTCGACCAGCGCCGTCGCCGGCAGCCGGGCGCCGTTGTGCCTGGCCTCCTGGAAGCAGATGCCCAGGTCCTTGCGCATCCAGTCGATGGCGAAGCCGAAATCGAACTTGCCCTGGAGCATGGTGCGGCCGCGATTCTCCATCTGCCAGCTCTGGGCCGCGCCCTTGGAGATGACATCGAGCACCAGGTTGCCGTCGAGCCCGGCCTTCTGGGCGAAGTTCAGCCCCTCGGCCAGGGCCTGGACCAGCCCGGCGATGCAGATCTGGTTGACCATCTTGGTCAGCTGGCCGGACCCCGCCGGACCCATCAGGGTGCAGGCGCGGGCGTAGCTGTCGATCACCGGCTTGGCCAGGGCGAAGACCTCCTCGCGCCCGCCGCACATCACCGTCAGCACGCCGTTCTCGGCGCCCGCCTGGCCGCCCGAGACCGGCGCGTCGATAAAGCCGAAGCCGAGCTTGTCGGCCTCCGCCTCCAGCTCGCGGGCGATGTCGGCCGAGGCCGTGGTGTGGTCGACCAGGATGGCGCTGCCGGACATGCCGGCGAAGGCGCCGTCCGGCCCCTGGACCACGGAGCGGATGTCGTCGTCGTTGCCGACGCACATGAACACGATGGCGGCGTCCTTCGCCGCCTCGGCCGGAGTCGGCGCCCATTGGCCGCCATGGCGCTCGGCCCAGGCCTCGGCCTTCGCCGCGGTGCGGTTGAAGACGGTGACCTCGTGCCCCGCCTTGACCAGATGCCCCGCCATCGGCGCGCCCATCACGCCCATGCCCAGGAATGCGACCTTCATCGTCCTCGCCCCTCACCGCCATGCGTTGGAGGCGACACAGTGCACCAACCGGCGCCTTTGATTCCAGCGTCGGGCGCGCGTATCTGATGCCCATCATGACGAACGCCGCCTCCCCCGCCCGCCGCTTCGCCGGCGACCACCTGGTCATCGCCAGCCACAACAGGGGCAAGATCCCGGAGATCGCCGCCCTGCTGGAAGGCCGCGTGCCGCGCCTGACCTCGGCGGCCGAGCATGACGTGCCGGAGCCGGAGGAGACCGGCGACACCTTCATCGCCAATGCCGAGCTGAAGGCCCGCTTCGTCGCCGCGGCCACCGGCCTGCCATCGCTGGCCGATGACAGCGGCGTCGCCGTGACCGGCCTGGGCGGCGATCCGGGTATCTATTCCGCGCGCTGGGCCGAGAAGCCGGACGGCAGCGGCCGCGACTTCGCCTATGCCATGGAGCAGGTTCGGCTGAAGCTGGGCGACAACCCGGACCGCAGCGCCCGCTTCGTCTGCGCCCTGTCGCTGTGCTGGCCGGACGGGCATTGCGAGGCGGTCGAGGGCGAGATCCGCGGCCGGCTGGTGTGGCCCGCGCGCGGGACCAAGGGCTTCGGCTACGACCCGATCTTCGTGCCGGACGGCCATGACCGCACCTTCGGCGAGATGGAATCGGCCGAGAAGCACGCCATGAGCCACCGCGCCGACGCCTTCGCCAAGCTGGTGGCGCGCTGCTTCGAGGGCGGATGAGCACCCCGGGCTTCGCCCTCTACGTCCATTGGCCGTTCTGCCGGTCGAAATGCCCGTATTGCGACTTCAACTCGCATGTCCGGGAGCAGGTGGAGCATGAGCGCTGGCGCCGGGCGCTGGTGGCGGAGCTGGACCATTTCGCCGACCTGACGCCGGGCCGGACGCTGACCTCGATCTTCTTCGGCGGCGGCACCCCGTCGCTGATGCAGCCCGCGACCGCCGCGGCGGTGATCGACCGTGCCGCCGAACGCTGGGGGCTGGCGCCTGATGTCGAGATCACGCTGGAGGCGAACCCGACCTCGGTCGAATCGCACCTCTTCGCCGGCTTCCGCGCCGCCGGGGTGAACCGGGTGTCGCTCGGCGTCCAGGCGCTGGACGAGGCGTCGCTGCGCTTCCTCGGCCGCAACCATTCGGCCGAGGAGGCGCTGGCCGCCGTCGGCTTGGCCGCCCGGCATTTCGACCGCTTCTCCTTCGACATGATCTACGCCCGGCCGGGCCAGACCGTGGCCGGCTGGACGGCGGAGCTGCGCCGGGCGCTGGACCACGCCGTCGGCCACATCTCGGCCTATCAGTTGACGATCGAGCAGGGCACCCGCTTCCACACGCTCTACTCGCGCGGCGAGCTGGTGCTGCCGGACGAGGACACCCAGGCCGCCCTCTACGAGGCCACGGCCGAGGTGCTGGGCGCCGCCGGCCTGCCCGGCTACGAGATCTCGAACCACGCCCGACCGGGCGAGGAATCGCGCCACAACCTGACCTATTGGCGCTATGGCGACTATGTCGGCGTCGGACCCGGAGCGCATGGCAGGCTGACGCTGAACGACGGCAAATGGGGCACCCGCACCCACCGGGCGCCGGAGGTGTGGCTGGAGCGGGTCGAGGCCGCCGGCCATGCCGAGCATGAACGCGAGGCAGTGCCGCCCGAGTCCCGGCGCGACGAGATGCTGATGATGGGGCTGCGCCTGGCCGAGGGCGTGGCCAAGTCCCGCATCGCCGATGAATCCGGCCTGCCCTTCGACCAGGCGATCGACCGCCGCCGGCTGGACCGGCTGGTGGCCGGCGGCTTCCTGGCCGAGGACGAGAGCCGCCTGACCGCCACCCCCGCCGGCCGCCAGCGCCTGGACGCGGTGCTGGCGGCGCTGCTGGGGTAAGGCCCTCAGCCCTGCTTCCTCACCGTGACGTGGGTGGCCTTCGGGCTGCTGACGCGCTCGCTGACGGCATAGCCGAGGGCGGCGAGGTCGAGCCCGGCGAACAGGTTTTCGCCACTGCCCAGCAGAACGGGCGTCTGGGCCAGGTGCATCTCGTCGATCAGGCCTTTGGCCAAATACTGCCGGACGGTGGCGACGCCGCCGCCGACCCGCACATCCTTGCCGCCTGCGGCCTCCCGTGCCTGACTCAGGGCCGATTCGATACCGTCGGTGACGAAATGGAAGGTGGTGCCGCCCTGCATGACCAGCGGCGCCCGGGCGTGGTGAGTCAGGATGAAGACCGGCGTGTGATAGACGGGGTTATCGCCCCACCAGCCCTTCCAGCTGTCATCCGGCCAGGGGCCGCGCACCGGCCCGAACATGTTCCGGCCAAGGATCCAGGCCCCGACATTCTCGAAGCTGCGGGCGGCGAAGTCCTCATCGACGCCGGTCTCACCATCCTCCTTGCCGAACATCTTCTGGAAGGTGCGGGTCGGGAAGGCCCATTGCGGCAGCACCATGCCGCCCTTGCCGAACGGATTCTCGAGGCTCTGCTCCAGGGCGGCGCCGTAGCCATCCAGCGAGATGGAAAAGGCGCGGACGACAAGCTTGGACATGACAGCGTTTCCTCATCTGAATGGCGTTAACTGATTTCATAATATAACCAGTTTAAATATGAAATCAGTTTCTTCGGGGATTGGACGCCGCGGCTACGGCCTGTCCCCGTCCCGGTCCGCGCGGTATCCTGTCAGCTAAACTCGCCGGGGAGGCAGCGTCATGGCGTCGGTCCGGTACATCGTTCACGACGTGGATCAGGCGGTCGGGTTCTATCGGGACAGCCTGGGATTCCGGGTGCAGCGGCAGTTCGGGCCGAACATGGCGATCCTCGAGCGGGACGGGCTCATCCTGTGGGTCGCCGGCCCCGGAGCCTCGGCCAGCCGGCCGATGCCGGACGGCCGCAAGCCCGAGCCCGGCGGCTGGAACCGATTCGTGCTGCAGGTCGACGACCTGGCAGCGCTGGTCGCCGAGCTGCGCCAACGCGGCGTGCCGTTCCGCAACGACATCGTGACCGGCCCCGGCGGCCAGCAGATCCTGTGCGAGGACCCGTCCGGCAACGTGGTCGAGCTGTTCCAGCCGGCTTGAGCGGACGCCCGACCGGGTGGACACCCGCCTTCCGGCGCGGCATGGTCGCGCTCTGTTCCCGTCCGGAAAGGGCCCGCTGATGTCGACCACGCCGAAGACCTATTACCTGATCGACGGCTCGGGCTACATCTTCCGGGCCTTCCACGCGCTGCCGATGATGATGCGCAAGTCGGACGGGCTGCCGGTGAACGCCGTCTACGGCTTCACCAACATGCTGATCCGCCTGCTGGCCGATCTCGACGCCGACCACCTGGCGGTGATCTACGACGCGTCGGAGCGCGGCTTCCGCAAGGAGATCTATCCCGCCTACAAGGCGCAGCGGCCCGACCCGCCGGAGGAGCTGATCCCGCAGTTTCCGCTGATCCGCGCCACCAGCGAGGCCTTCAACCTGCCGGGGATCGAGATCGAGGGCTTCGAGGCCGACGACATCATCGCCACCTATTGCCGGATGGCGCGGGAGGAAGGGTCGCGCGTCGTCATCGTCTCCTCCGACAAGGACATGATGCAGCTGGTCGGCGACGGCGTGACCATGCTGGACCCGCTGAAGAACAAGCCGATCGACGCCGCCGAGGTGATGGAGAAGTTCGGCGTCATGCCGGACCGGGTGATTGACGTGCAGTCGCTGGCCGGCGACAGCGTCGACAACGTGCCGGGCGTGCCCGGCATCGGCATCAAGACCGCCGCCCAGCTGATCACCGAATATGGCGACCTGGACACGTTGCTGGCCCGGGCCGGCGAGATCAAGCAGCCGAAGCGGCGCGAATCCCTGATCCAGTATGCCGAGCAGGCGCGGATCAGCCGCCAGCTGGTGACGCTGCGCAGCGACGCGCCGGTGCCGTTCGGGCTGGAGGGCATCGTCGCCCGGCCGCCGGACCGGTCGAAGCTGGTGCGGTTCCTGGAGGAGATGGAGTTCCGGTCGACCATCACCCGGGTCGAGGCCGCCTTCGACAAGCTGGGCACCACCGGCGGCGACGAGCCGGACCTGGCCGCGCCGGGCAAGCCGGAGGCGATCGCCCAGGACTACCAGCTGGTGCAGGATGCGACGGCGCTGCAGCGCTGGGCCGATGCGGCGGTCGAGGCCGGGGTGCTGGCGATCGACACCGAGACCAACTCGCTGGACGCCGAGGCGGCGATGCTGTGTGGCATTTCCCTGGCCGTAGCGCCGGGCCGCGCCTGCTACATCCCGGTCGCCCATGTGCCGCCGGAGGGCGACGGGCTGAACTTCGGCGGCACGACGCTGCAGCAGATCCCGCTGGCCGAGATCCGCCGCATCCTCGGGCCGGTGCTGGTCGACCCGTCGGTGCTGAAGGTCGGGCACAACCTGAAATACGACGCCCATGTGCTGGGCCGGCCCGATGTCGGCCTGCCGATCACGCCATGGGACGACACCATGCTGATCTCCTACGTGCTCGATGGCGGGGCGCATGGCCATGGCATGGACGAGCTGTCGGAGCTGCACCTGCAGCACCGCACCATCCCCTATGCCTCGGTCTGCGGCACCGGCAAGTCCGCCATCACCTTCGACAAGGTGCCGCTGGACAAGGCCCTGGCCTATGCCGCCGAGGACGCCGACATCACTCTGCGGCTGCACATGCTGCTGAAGCCGCGGCTGGTGGGCGAGCGGATGACGACAGTCTACGAGACTATCGAGCGGCCGCTGGTCGGCGTCATCTCCGACATGGAGATGGCGGGGATCAAGGTCGACCGCGCCGCCCTGGCCCGGCTGTCGATGGAGTTCGCCGAGCGCATGGCGGCGCTGGAGGCGGAGATCCATCTCTCGGCCAAGGGGCCGTTCAATGTCGGCAGCCCGAAGCAGCTGGGCGAGGTGCTGTTCGAGCGGCTGGGCATCCCCGGCGGCAAGAAGAGCAGCAAGACCGGCGCCTACTCGACCGATTCGAGCGTGCTGGAGATGCTGGCGGCGCAGGGCCACGGCATCGCCACGCAGATCCTGGAATGGCGGCAGCTGGCCAAGCTGAAGGGCACCTACACCGACGCGCTGCAGGCCCAGATCAACGAGAAGAGCCAGCGGGTCCACACCTCGTTCTCGCTGGCCGCGACCAACACCGGCCGGCTGTCCTCGAACGAACCGAACCTGCAGAACATCCCGATCCGCACCGAGGAGGGGCGCAAGATCCGCTACGCCTTCGTGGCGGAGGACGGGCACAAGCTGATCTCGGTCGACTACAGCCAGATCGAGCTGCGGCTGGTGGCGCAGATCGCCGATGTGGCGCTGCTGAAGCAGGCCTTCCTCGACGGCACCGACATCCATGCCATGACCGCGAGCCAGGTGTTCAACGTGCCGCTGGCGGAGATGACGCCGGAGACGCGGCGCAAGGCCAAGGCGATCAATTTCGGCATCATCTACGGCATCTCCGGCTTCGGCCTGGCGGCGCAGCTGGGCATCCCGCAGGGCGAGGCCACGGCCTTCATCCGGGCGTATCTCGACCGGCTGCCGGAGCTGAAGGCCTGGATGGACGAGACCAAGCGCGTCGCCCGCGAGCGCGGCTGGGTCGAGACCCTGTTCGGCCGGAAGTGCCATGTGCCGGGGATCAAGGACCCGAACCCGGCCCGCCGCGCCTTCGCCGAGCGCCAGGCGATCAACGCCCCGATCCAGGGCACCGCCGCCGACATCATCAAGCGCGCCATGGGCCGGCTGCCGCATGCGCTGGCGGCGGAGGGTCTGAAGGCGCGGATGCTGCTGCAGGTGCATGACGAGCTGCTGTTCGAGGCGCCTGAAGACGAGGCCCAGCGCACCGCCGCGCTGGCGCAGACGGTGATGCAGTCGGCGGCGACGCTGGAGGTGCCGCTGATTGCCGAGGCGGGCATCGGGCGCAGCTGGGCCGAGGCGCACTGAGGGAGCCTGACCATGGCCGAGACCATCGACTTCGCCGGCAAGGCGGTGTTCGTCGCCGGCGGCACCAGCGGCATCAATCTCGGCATCGCGCTGGGCTTCGCCCGGGCCGGGGCGCGGGTGGCGGTGATGAGCCGCAGCCCGGAGAAGGTCGACGCGGCCGTGGCACGGCTGCGCGAGGCCGGGGCCGAGGCCATGGGCACGGCCGCCGACGTGCGCGACTACGCCGCCACCGAGGCGGCGCTGCAGGCGGCGCATGACGCATACGGGGACTTCGACGTGCTGGTCTCCGGCGCTGCGGGGAACTTCCCGGCGCCGGCGTTGGGCATGTCGGCGAACGGCTTCAAGTCGGTGGTCGACATCGACCTCCTGGGCAGCTTCCACGTGCTGCGGGCGGCCCACCCCTTCCTGCGCAAGCCGGGGGCGTCGGTGATCAACATCTCCGCGCCGCAGGCCGAGGCGCCGATGGCGATGCAGGCCCATGTCTGCGCCGCCAAGGCCGGGGTCGACATGCTGACCCGGGTGCTGGCGATGGAATGGGGCCGCGACGGCATCCGCATCAACTCCATCATCCCCGGCCCGATCGACGAGACCGAGGGCATGGCCCGGCTGGCGCCGACGCCGCAGGCCCGCGCTCTGGTCCAGCGCAGCGTGCCGCTGGGCCGGATGGGCGTGGCCGAGGACATCGCCGCCGCCTGCCGCCTGCTGTCCTCGCCGCTGGCCGCCTTCATCACCGGCGCGGTGCTGCCGGTCGACGGCGGCTGGTCGCTGGGCGGCGCCGCCGCCTCGATGGGCATCATCGCGGAGCAGGCGATGGCCGCCAAGCCGAAGGGATAGGAGGGACCGTTCCATGACCATCGAGATCTATCTCGCCTATATCGCCGCCTGCCTCCTGGTGGCGATCATCCCGGGGCCGTCGGTGACGCTGATCATCGCCAACAGCCTGACCCATGGCGCCCGCGCCGGGCTGCTCAACGTGCTCGGCGGGCAGCTCGGCCTCGTGGTCATGCTCGGCGTGCTGGTGGTCGGCCTGGCCGCGGTGGTGGAGGCGATGGGCCACTGGTTCGACTGGCTGCGCCTGGCCGGCGCCGCGTATCTGGTGTGGATCGGCTGGAAGCTGCTGCGCGCCCCGGACACGCTGGCCGAGCCCGTGCGCCCGCCGCGCGGCGGCTTCGTGCTGCAGGGCCTGCTGGTGGCGCTGAGCAACCCGAAGATGCTGCTGTTCTTCGGCGCCTTCATCCCCCAGTTCGTCCAGCCCGGCGGCGACCCGTCGAGCCAGGTGCTGCTGCTGGGCGCCACCGCCCTGGTGGTCGCGGCGCTGTCCGATGGGATGTACGCGCTGCTGACCGGCCGGGCCGGCAGCGCGCTGTCGCGCCGGCATGTGCGGCTGGTGTCGCGCACCGGCGGGGTCTGCCTGATCGGCGGCGGGGTGTGGCTGGCGCTGGCGCGGGCGAAGTAGCGGCTCACGATCCCTCCCCGGCGATCAGGCAGGTGGCCTGCTGGCCGGCGCCGAGGTCGACCTCCGGCGGGTCTTCCACCGCGCAGCGGTCGAAGGCGAGCGGGCAGCGGGTGCGGAAACGGCAACCGGAGGGCGGCCGGCGCGGGCTGGGCGGGTCGCCCTGCAGCAGCACGCGCTGCGCCCCCGGCACCGGGTGCAGCCGCGGCACCGCCGAGAGCAGCGCGCTTGTGTAGGGATGGCCGGGCTGCGACCAGACCCGCCCGGTCGGCCCGGCCTCGACGATGCGGCCGAGATGCATCACCGCCACCCGGTCGGCGACATGGCGCACCACCGCCAGGTCGTGGCTGATGAAGAGATAGGCGAGGCCGAGCTCGGCCCCCAGCTCGGCCAGCAGGTCCAGCACCTGGGCACGGACCGAGACGTCGAGCGCCGAGACCGGCTCGTCGCAGATCACCAGGCGCGGCCGGGGTGCGAGCGCCCGGGCGATGGCGACGCGCTGGCGCTGGCCGCCGGACAGCTCATGCGGGTAGCGGTCGGCGAGAGTTTGACCGAGGCCGACGCGGTCGAGCAGCCAGGCGACGCGGTCACGGCGCTCGGCCCGGCCGATTCCGGCGACGCGCAGCGGATCCTCGACCGCCGTGCCGATCGTGTCGCGCGGGTTGAGCGAGGCGACCGGGTCCTGGAACACCAGCTGGATCTGCGCCCTGAGCGGCCCGAGGGCGCGGCCCTGGCGGCGGGTGACGTCCTGCCCGGCAAAGCGGATGGTGCCGGCATCCGGGTCGGCCAGCCGGGCGGCGAGCCGGCCGAGGGTGGATTTGCCCGAGCCGGACTCGCCGACCAGGCCCAGCACCTCGCCCGGTGCGACGGTGAGCGACACCCCGTCGACCGCCTGGACGGCGCCGGGCGCGCGGCCGAAGCGCTTGACGATGCGGTCGAGGACGAGGAGGGGCTCGGTCATCGGGCGGTCCTCGCCGCCGGCCGGTCACCCCACTGAGTCCCCCCTCCCCTCGCGGGAGGGGGATAGGGGGAGGGGGTTCGTGCCGCACGGGCAGGCGGCAGGCTGAACGGACTCGACAGCGCCGTGGTCATGACCCGCCTCCATCCGGCTCTGACGGCGGAAACCCCCTCCCCCTACCCCCCTCCCGCAGGGGGAGGGGGGACTCGGTTGGCTTGGGCTGAAAGGTTGGTTCGCCCCCCGTCCACCGCGGCGCGTCATCGATCGAGAGCGTCGCCGCCAGCAGCTCCCGGGTGTAGCCGTGCTGCGGATCGTCAAGCACCTGGCGCGTCAGGCCGGTCTCGACCACCCGCCCCTCCTTCATCACCGCCACCCGGTCGGCCAGTTCGGCGACCACGCCAAGATCGTGGGTGACCAGCAGCAGGGCCATGCCGCGGCGGTCGCGCAAGGTGCGGAACAGGTCGAGGATCTGGGCCTGGACGGTGACGTCCAGCGCCGTGGTCGGCTCGTCGGCGATCAGCAGCTCGGGGTCGGCGGCGAGCGCCATGGCGATCATCGCCCGCTGGCGCATGCCGCCGGACAGCTCGTGCGGATACTGGCCGGCCCGGGCGGCGGGATCGGCGATGCCGACCTCGGCCAGGAGCTCCACCGCCCGCGCCGCCCGGCCGCGGCCGAGGCCGTGTGCCGCCAGCACCTCGCGCACCTGCTCGCCCACGGTGAGCACCGGGTTGAGGCTGGTGATCGGCTCCTGGAACACCATGCCGATGCGGCCGCCGCGGACCGGGCGCAGCGCCGGCTCGGGCAGGCCCAGCAGCTCCGCCCCCTCGAGGCGGATCGAGCCGGCGATGCGGACGCCGGGCGGCAAGAGGCCGAGCGGCGCCAGCGCCACGGTCGACTTGCCGGAGCCGGATTCGCCGACCAGGGCCAGGGTCTCTCCGGCCGCCAGGTCGAGGTCGATGCCGTCCACCGCGCGCACCGCACCGGCTTCGCCGAGATAGTCGACGGTCAGGCCGCGGATCGAGAGCAACGCTTCATCCGTCACCGCCGCCTCCGCCGCGGGTCGAGCGCGGCGGTCAGCGCCTCGCCGAGCAGGCTGACCGACAGCACGGCGACGACGATGGCGAGGCCGGGGATGGCGGAGAGCCACCAGGCGCTGCGCAGCACGGCGCGGCCGTCGGCGATCATGCTGCCCCAGCTGACCCGGTTCGGGTCGCCGAGGCCGAGGAAGGACAGGGCGGATTCGATCAGGATGGCGGCGGCGGTGATCACGGTGGCCAGCACCAGCACCGGCGCCAGCGCGTTGGGCAGCAGTTTGGCGAAGGCGATCTCGGCCCAGCCCATGCCCATGCAGCGATAGGCGTCGACGAAGTCGCGCCGGGCCAGGGCCATGATCTCGGCCCGCACCACCCGGGCCGGGCTGGGCCAGGCGCCGAGGCCGATGGCGACGACGATGCTGCCGAGCGACGGGCCTAGCACCAGGATCAGCGCCAGGGCCAGGACGAAGCTGGGCACGGTCTGCACCGCCTCGGTCAGCCGCATCAGCGCCTCGTCGACCCAGCCGCCGAGGAAGCCGGCGGTGGTGCCGACCAGGAGGCCGATGCCGACCGCCAGCACCGCCGCGGCGGCGCCGACCAGGAGCGAGACGCGGGCGCCGTGGAACAGCTCGGCCAGCACGTCGCGGCCGAGCCGGTCGGTGCCGAGCCAATGCGCCGGGTCCTGGAACGGCGGCAGCTGCGCCGGTCCGGCGATCGCCAGCGGGTCGCCGGGGAAGAGCCAGCCGGCAGCCAGCGCCATGCCCAGCACCAGCACGAGGCCCGCCAGGCCGAGCCGGCCGGCGCGGTCGGCCAGGAAGCGGCGGAGGATGCGCATCAAGAGCGTCCTCGGCGACAGGAGCAGGACCGCCCGGGCACGCTCCGATTGCCTCTCCCGCTTGCGGGAGAGGTCGGAGACGCGAAGCGGCTCCGGGTGAGGGGATTTCGTCGAGGCCGGGGCCAACCCTCACCCGGTCTCGCTGCGCGAGCCCGACCTCTCCCGCCAGGCGGGAGAGGCAATCCGAGTGGGCTGGAGAGATACGAGCTGCCGGCCCTCATCGCGCGCCCCGCAGCCGCGGATCCAGCCTTGCATAGAGCAGGTCGACGGCGAGGTTGACCAGGATCACCATCGCCGCGCTGGCCAGGATGATGCCGAGCAGCAGAGTGAGGTCACGCCTGGTCACCGCCTCATAGGCCAGGCGGCCGAGGCCGGGGATGGCGAAGACGCTCTCGATCACCACGCTGCCGCCCAGCAGCATGCCGAAATGCACGCCGAACACCGTGACCATCGGCAGGAGCGCGTTGCGCACCACATGGCGCCAGGTGATGCGCCCGGGCGGCAGGCCCTTGGCCCGGGCGGTGCGGACGAAGTCGCTGCCCGCCACCTCCAGCATGCCGGCGCGCATCAGCCGCAGATAGACCGCGACATACATCAGCGACAGCGCCACGGTGGGCAGCACCAGGTGGCGGGCGACGTCGGCGGCGTAGGCCCAGCCGGTGTCGAAGCCGGGCACGGTGGCGATGCCGGCCAGCGGCAGCCAGCGCAGCTTGACGGCGAAGGCGACGATCAGCATCAGCCCGATCCAGAAGCCGGGCATGGCGTAGAGCAGCAGGCCGAAGCCGGTGACCAGCGTGTCGAGCCAGCCGCGGCCCCGGATCCGGCTCTGGGCCGCGGCGACGCCGAGCAGGGTGCCGGCGGACAGTGCCAGGGACAGGGCGGCGGCCATCAGGAGGGCGGTGTTGCCCGCCCGCTCCAGCACCAGGCCGAGCACCGGGCGGGAGAAGCCGACCGACCAGCCGAGGTCGAGACGGACGACATGGGCGAGGTAGAGGCCGAGTTGCACCGGCCAGGGCTGGTCGAGCCCGTATTCGGCGCGCAGCCGGGCGATCAGCCCGGGGTCGCCGCCGCCCATCTCGACCACCAGCGCGTCGACGGCGTCGCCCGGCGCCAGCCGCAGCAGCAGGAAGGCCAGGCAGACGACGATCAGCAGCACCGGCACCGCCTGAACCAGGCGCCGGGCGAGGAGCGGTTTCATCGGGCGGCTCCGGGATCCGCGGGAGCGGCAGCTTAGCGCGCGGAGTCCGCGAATTCACGGACCGTCGGCGCCGCGGCTCGCGCGCCCCTTCCGGCGCGGCGGCCGCTAGAACCGGGCGAGGATCTCGGCCTTCTTGGCGTCGAACTCGCCGTCGGTGAGGATGCCGGCGTCGCGCAGGGCGCCCAGCCGCTCGAGATGCTCCGTCAGGCCGTCCTTGGGCGGGCCGCCCGCGGGCGCCGGCGCTGAGGCGGCCCGGCGCAGCGCGTCCAGCCGGGCGCACAGCGCGTCGAACAGGTCCCGCCGCTCGAAGGTCTTGAACACCAGCGGCTCGGGCGGGCCGAGCAGCTTGATCACGTGATGGCCCAGGCTGGAGCGGGCATCGACCGCGGTGATCCGGTCGAGCGGCACCTGCTCCAGCGCCTCCCCCCACAGCCCCTTGCGGTACAGGCAGACGCGCTGGTTGGTGAGGATCAGCATGCCGTTGCTCTGGCTGTTCTCCAGGAACAGCTCGATGGTCTCGTCGGGCCGGAGATGGCGCCGTCGGAACTCGGCGACAGGCTTGGGCTCCTTATATTTCACGGAAATCCCCCGGACAATATTGCAGCGCAATAACTGCGGATAATATGCCGGAGGGCGCGGGCGTTGAGAAGCGGGAGGGCGGCCTTTGTCCCGCCTTTGAATCGCATTTGACGGACCGGAGGGCGGACCGCGGCCTCGACAAAACCCCCTCACCCGGAGGCGCAAGCGCCTCCGACCTCTCCCGTAAACGGGAGAGGCAAAACCATCGATTCTGGACACTCGCTCTCCAACCCACACCGTCATTGCTAGCTGCTGTCCGGTTTCGGTGGCTCGGGCATGGGCCGGCCGGCCGCGGACTCATCCAACGGATGGGACCAGCCCTCTGCGGGCTCGCAATCGGCCGCCTCGGCGGTCTCCGCCGCATCGACATCCGCCGCTTCGGCAATGTCGTCCCAGCATTGCGGCAGCGGGATCGACGGCGGCGGGCGGCCGATCTTGCGGCAGACCGCCTCCACGAATTCCTGCGGCGACATCGAGTCGAGCTGCACGTCCAGGATCTCGTCCTCGACCATGCTCTCCCACACCACCAAGCGCAGATGCTCGGCGCCCTTGCCGTCCATGGGCTGCGCGATGGCCTGGATCGCCGTCTCGAACGCCTTCTTCCGATGCTTCCGGCGGCGCTCCTGCTCGCCCGACGCCACCCGCTCCTTCTTGCGCATCAGGTATTGGGTGCGGATCCGCTCGCTCATCGCGATCGACAGCCGTATCGACCGGGAGAGGCGCGACTGGATCAGCCCGAAATCCGGCAGCTCCTTCTCCCCCGACTGGGGCGTCTGCTGCTGCCGCTCGATCAGCTCCTTGCAGCGCATGTCGATCTCGACCGCGTCGCGCAGCTTGTGCAGCGCCCATTCCGTCCATTTCAGGTCGGGATCGGTCGGCCGCGTCGGCTCGGAGTCGGATTGCGCCATGTCCATGGAACGTATCATGAACAAATTGCCGCGCCGGCGCAACTGAACATTTCGTTTCGGTGGCGGGCCAGCCGATCGCAGCCGGGCCGACCCGCCGGCCGGCCCTCAGCTCTCCGCCTTGTCGGGTTTCGGCTGCAGGGCGATGTCGACCGACAGGGACTTGGTCTTGCCGTCGCGCAGCACCTCGACCGGGACGGTGGTGCCGGATGCGGTCTCCGCCACCAGCCGCGGCAGGTCCTTCGACTCCGCAACCGGCTTGCCGGCGAACGACACGATCACGTCGCCCTGGCGCAGGCCGGCCTTCAGCGCCGGGCTGTTCTTCTGCACCTCGGCGACGAGGGCGCCCTTCGCCGTGTCGAGGCCGGCGGCCTCGGCCAGCTCCGGCGTCAGCGCCTGGATCTGGACACCGAGCCAGCCGCGCTGGACGCTGCCATGCTCGCGCAGCTGGGCGATCACCGACTTGGCCAGGTTCGACGGGATGGCGAAGCCGATGCCGACCGACCCGCCCGAGGGCGAGTAGATCTCGCTGTTGATGCCGATCACCTTGCCGGCGGCGTCGAAGCTGGGGCCGCCGGAGTTGCCGGGGTTGATCGGCGCGTCGATCTGCAGGAAGTCTTCCAGCGGGTTGGAGTTGATGTCGCGGCCGCGGGCCGAGACGATGCCGGCGGTGACGGTGCCGCCGAGGCCGTAGGGGTTGCCGACCGCCATCACCCAGTCGCCGACCTGGGCGGCGTCGCTGTCGCCCCATTCGACCGCAGTCAGTTTCTTGTCGGCCTTGACCTTGATCAAGGCGAGGTCGGTCTTCGGGTCGGTGCCGACCACCTTGGCCGGCAGCACGGTGCCGTCATTGAGGGTGACCGAGAGCTCGTCGGCGTCCTTCACCACATGGTTGTTGGTGACGATGTAGCCGGCCGGATCGATGATGAAGCCGGAGCCGGCGCCATGGATCTCCTGGCCGCCGCCGCGGCGCGGCCCGGGGCCGCCGCGCGGTCCGCCGTCGAGATCCGCGACCTGGGCCGGCCCCTGATGGCCGGTGATCGACACGTTGACGACGCCCGGCATCACCTGGTGCGCCAGCCCGGCGAAGGAGCCGGACATCGCCGGGACGAGGGCGGCCGGGACGACCGGGGTCGGGACGGCGGGGGCCGGCTGGCTCTGCGCCACGGCCGGGGCCCCGAAGGCCAGGACCGCCGCGACCGGCGCGCCGATCAGGGCCGTGCCGACCAGCAGCGCCGCGGTCGTCCGGCGCAGGCCGGGCCTCCGCCCGTCGGCATCGAAGGGGGATTTCATCTGCAACTCCACCAGTCTCGGATCGCCGACAGCATGGTGCGGCGTGTACCGGTGAAGATAAGATCGCGCCGATGAATCTGCTCTGGCGGCGGAATTACATCGGCGCAATCCATCGCTTGGCGTGTCTGGACTGCCCCCGGAACGAACCGGACGAGGTGGCGCGGATGTTCGGCCCGCCGGGGGCGCTCTGCACGCCACTTCCCGGCGCTGGTCAATCGGTGCGCGGCGGGCTCAAGAGAGCCGCTGTCTGCAATCGAAAGACCGCGGCTGTCTACAGGATCCCGGACAGATCGAATTGCTGCCTGTGCACCCACCCACCCTTCGTGGCCAGCGTCCCCTTGCGGTTGAGCACGTCGCCACGCCACCTCAACGTCGATTTCTGCGAGCGCAGATAGCCGAGCACCAGAAGGTCGAGGGCGACGCCATTCGCACCGTCCCGCCACAGCGTTGCGTTCTTGTGGCAGTCAACCATGCCCGCGAACCTGCTGTCCGTGCCCGCCAGCCAGTCGCAGACCAGATCATCGGCCTTGCCGTCGCCGGCGGCGTTCTTGAAGCTCGTCACGTCCTGAAAGGTGAGATCCTTCATGGACCCGTTCTGGGTCACGACATCGAAGAACCAGGCGAGCTCATGGGCCGTGCGCCTGCCGGTGCCGCGATCCCTCGCCCATGCGTCGGCGAGCGCCTCGGCCTTCTGGCCGGTCTTGCGGATCGCCGTATTCTGCTCGGCCCGCATCTTCTCCGACCCCATCAGCGACTGAAGCTCCCGCTTCGGCACAGTCTTGAGCGTGCTGCCGATCTGCCAGCTCCGCACCGTTGCGAGCGCCGCCGGGATCGGGCCGTTGCAGGCATCCCACATGGCGGCTCCCAAGGTCGGCATGGCTGCGACCACCGCGGCCTTCCCCACGGCCTTCACCAGCGGCTGCAGGCTGTTCTGCCCGATGTTCCACTGCAGCACGCCGCAGGAGATGCCTTGCCCGTCGAAATCGCCGGAGACGCCGATATAGGGGTCTCCGCTCGTCTCGAACGTCCCCGTGATCTTCACCAGGACGTCCAGCTCAGCGTCACTGATCGTCATGTCCCGTCCTCCGTCACTCGAGCTCGTCGTCGATGACGCACCAGCAATCCGGAATCCTGAAGCCGTCCCGTCTCGGGAACCCGTCGCCGCAAAAGCGGCGCATCGCCTCGATCAGCGCGATCACGCGCGGCCGACTTTCAGTGTTGTGGTCGATCTGGCTCGATGCGTCCGGCAGCGGTCCGCTCGGATGGATGCAGCCTTCGGATGACAGGAAGTTGGCCGCCGGATGGATCAGGATCTCGGACCGGTCGCCGGTTTCCTTCAGCTCGATCCCGGGCCGAGGCTTTCTGGAGAAATCCGTCGCGGCCCGGTCGGACCTGTCGTAGCCGATGGTCTTGTATTTGGTTCCGTCCTGCGTGAACAGCGGATAGCGGCCGGGCTCTATGCGCCGGTCGAAGGTGTTGCCGCTCGTGCTGCTGTCGCTCGGCCCCTTCTGTTCCGCGATCGTGCCGGACAGCCCGTCGACGGCGCCGCCATCGGCAAAGACCTTGTATTCGCCGATCGTCCGTTCGCGCGAGGCGGCGCCAACCCTGCGCCTCTGCACCCTGCGGCGGACGATATGAATTTCGAATCCATTGCCGGTAATTGGCATCGACGGCTCCCCGGCCCGAAGGCCGCAGTCCATAAATGAATGCGTCCGCGATATGGCAACTATTCATCAAACTACGCGCTTGGAAATTCAAACGCGCATAATTCTATATTTATCTCGATAGAATAATATAACCGGTTTGGAAGTCGAAGGACAACAGTTAAAATATTCCTATCGGATCTCCAGCAATCGGAGCAGTCGTGAATCTCGATGGCTGCCACCCCTGTCTGGCGGACCTGAAGGCGGGGCCGCCCGTGCGATCGGCGGGCGAAGGCCCGGCCCGCCGGGAGCCCCGCCCGCGGTGCCCGGCGACGGTCAGTCGGTGCGGGGCGGGCGGTCGACCGCCCAGGCGGCATCGGCGCCGAAGGGGTGGTCGATGAAGAAATACCAGCTGCCGTCCTCGCCCCTGCGGTGCACCTCCATGCCGTGATGGTGGACCTCGACCGGCCGGCCGTCCCGGCCGCGGCCGGTGATCCGCCACTGCGAGCGCGTCATCGCGAAGTCGCCGGCGACGGTGACGTGGTGGGTGATGACATCCATGTGGGGCCGGAGATCGATATAGGCGGCCATGGTCGCCCGGATCGCGTCGGCGCCGCGCGCGACCGTGGTGCCGCCATGGACATCGTCGACCTGCACGATCGAGGCCTCGGGGTGGTAGAGGGCGGCCGCCGCCTCGACATCCTGTGCGTTGAAGGCGCGCGCCAGCCACAGGTTGGAGAGATCGGGAGAGGGAGCGCCCATGGCTTGGGTTCTTTCGGTGTCCGTTCGTGGGAATGGACCCGAGATAGGGTGTGCCTGCGTGGCCGGGGAGGGCCGCGGTTTTGCGGCCGCTATGTGCGGGGTCGCACAGCCTGCCCGGTTGCCGGGATCGCTCAACGGAAACAGTGTGCTCCTTGCGGCCTAAGCGCCTCTTCTGGCGCAGTAAAAGTATATCACTCAGGCGCTCGAATGTCGCCTGCGCCAGCCGGCGGCCGCAAAACTGGTAATGCTAGGCCTCGCCGTCTCTTCACCGTTGACGAAAATTTGCAACCTGAGATCATCCTATGAAACGCTTTTTTTAGCTTATCCTCATTAGTTCTTGCGCCAGTTCTTTCGATTCTTTGCTAACAAGATCGGCATCTTGTGATGATGCTATAGCCAAAATTATATTGGAAACTGCCTTCGCAATTTCTCGGAGTTGTTTGGAACGAAAATCGTTTGGATCGATTTCATCAAAATTTATGTCAACTATACTTTTTGCAAAAACTCTCATCCACGGCGTGTCAATTGCCAAAATATCCTCAAAATTTCGATAACTAATAATCTTAAACCGACGCTCTGAATCGGGATCTCGTTCCAGCATAGAGTCACTTATAGCATCCTGCCAATCACGATAAATAAGGGCTTCACGGTACGACAGGCTGTCGATTGCGCGATGTCTACTTTCATAAACAACTTTCTCGTCGATTTTCTTTTGATTTATATAATCGCATAAAAAATTTGCGAGTTTAGTTGACAGATCTGCTTTTCTCTGATCATCAATATCATGCAAGTGACTTGGATTTTGTTTCAAATCTTCTCCAGCGAGATTATACAGCTGAACCTCAAATTTCGCTGCTAATTTTCTTTTCCCAGATGATGGATATTCTTTCAAATTGATATTTAATGCGGACGAAAATTGCTCCAACCGATGAAGCTCTACATGCGGACCATCTGCGAGAGCAGAATGAAGAGCCGATATCTGCTCACCAATGGGAAGATTCGTATCGAATCTTGCTCGCGACAATGTGTCCAACTCAAGTGTCATTGCCCGAATCCAGCCTAACACACTTCCGATTCTGTAAAGTGTGCTGATTCTCTTGTATTGATTGTAATCAATTGGCAAAGTTGTCGAGAGGAGGAATTGGTGTCGATCATCGATCAATATTTCTTTAAATCTCCAATTCAACTTAACGCAGGAAAAATATAGAGGAGCTAAATATAAGCGGTAAACTTTTTTCTCATTCAACTGCTTTGTACGCCTCTCTGTTATTATCGGAACTATGTAGTCCTTGAACAGTGTAACAGCGAGAGCACTAACGGCCCCAATGAGAGCGGACCATAGAGGCACGCTCCCGCTTGAACCGGTAGCGGGAGCGGAGCCCACGGTTTGGGCGAATGCCGGCGCGAACACGATGAACGGGCTCAAGGAAAATACTGGAATTCTTAAGCTCACACGCATGGCTTTCTCCTATACCTCCTATCGTTTTCGTCCGATGGGTCTCAGCCATCAATATGTCAGGCAAAAGAGAACGATATGCTTGATCAAAATCGCATCCTGCATCATGCCATCCTTGATCGAGGCGCGACAGGGGCACCGCGCCTTGGGACAAGAGCGCTTCACCTGTTGAAGGTCCATAAGGCCACACTGGTTGCCTGACTGCACAGAGCGAGAGGGTACGCTTGCAGAATTTTCTGAAAAGAGCATGATGTCCGCCTGAATTTCAGACGCGCAATTCGAATTCCAATAGTTCGTAGCAACTAGTCGGCTGACTTTGACACGGCACTATCCGGTAAGGAATCTCCCAAACTGGTTCTGCCCCGACGCGAGTTCATTGGCGGCCGGAAAGGAAGAAATACTTTGGTTACGGAGCGAAATGAAAAGGAAATCGGACAAATCTCCATCTATCTGACAAAGAATCCGACGGATTTTGACCAAGCGATTAATTGGGAGAGTGGTGTTCGTGCGAAGCTCCACTTTGTCGATCATAGCTTCACAATCGAGGATGTCGGGTGCCGTTTTCTCTACTTCGAGATCAATACGCAGAAAACGAACCCACCTTGGCTGGATTTCGCGAACTCTCGGCTACCTACCGACAAACAGATTGCTTTCAAAGCCAGCAGCCATAGCGCGAACGGCATCGTCGGGCTGAGGGTGGACGGCCGCCTCTTCCTCGCCGCCTTCGGCCGCAGCGCTGGCGCCACCCTTGTTCGCAAGGTGCTGGAGCCGGACTTCGGGATCAAGACAGCCATGAACTTGTGCGGCAATGAGGAGATCCGTCAGACCCGAACTCAGAGCAACTCTATCACGCCGACCCACATCGACCGCCAGGTTAGCCGTCCTTCGGATACCTTCGTGTTCGGCCTCAGTGAAGCTGAGGACCTGAAGTCGATCTCAGCGCACATGAAAGGCGACCCGAAGGTCACACTACAGGGGCGCGACCACCTGACCGTGAAAATTCTAGGCAACGAGAAACTCACATGGGACGATCTAATCCAACGCTGCCGAGGCTTTCTGAAAGCCTACGACAGCAAGGATTACGTGGACCTCTTTCCCAACTATCGAAATTTCCAACCGGCCGGCGAGACCGAAGTCGACAAGCTGGATGAGTTACTCATAGAGGCGATCAAGGTGCGCCGCTTTAATGATATACAGTTGTGGATCCCAGAATTTATCCCGAACGACGAGTACAGCTTCACCTATACGGACAATGACAAACGCGACAATTTAATTCGTGGTCATCTGGATATCATTCAACTCGAAGAGGAGGTAGATATAGATAAAATCACCGTAAAAAAGCTACATGCCAAGCGGGTTTACGCATACTCACATGCTGAAGACAAAATTCTATCTTCTAAATGGTGGTCGCTATATCATTGCCTAATATTTGAGCAAAAACTTGGAAATAACTACTATCTTCTTACAGATGGCGAATGGAAGATAGTCGACTCCGCGTTCTATCAATCCGTGATTGATTTCGTTAAGACTCGTGTTCGACAGGAACCGTGCGAACCTCTCTTTAGGGATATATCCGTTGTCGACCAGAATGCTTTCAAAAATAAAGAAGAATTATTCAATTCAAAAGTTTGCAGACGTCGCCCACGTGCTATACTATTTGATCAATCTAAGCTCAGAATCGGCTCCGGACGCAAAGATAAGGAATTTTGTGACATTCTGGATCTAGCAGATGACGGTATAGTACGCATAATTAACTGCAAACCTCTTAAGGGTTCTTCGGCTATCACGTATTTGTTCGCACAAACCCGATTCTATTGCGAGAGCTTCCTGAAGGATCAGATTTTCCTTGATGAGATTCGCGCATATATTGGAGCCTCATCTAATCCAATTAGGGAGCTCTATCTAGATTACATCGGAAGGAACCTAAAGGACGTCAACGGAGCAGCATACCGAATCTGTGTGTGGCTCCTTTACGACAATCATCAACCGATGCCTCACAAAGAAACCCTGCCACTTATTGCGCAATATGAACTTAAGCTGATGCACGACCATCTGCAGCAGGTCTGCAAGTTCAGGGAAATTGTGCTACGTTTCATTCCAGTCGCAATGGCGAATTTTACAAAGAAGACTGCGCCTAAAAAGAAGGTCGCTTAGGCGACGATAGATTATTACTTTGGATGAGGCATTCTCACACCTCCAGCCACGTATCCGCCCAGGACGACGTCGCCCATCTCGGATTCGTCGCGATGTTGTGCAGGCGGCGGCTGGCGACGGTGATGAAGGTGAACTCCGCCGCCACGATCAGCGGCTGCTGGTCGGCGGCCCGCACCTGGAACTGCTTGTACAGGTCGATCCGTTTGGCCGGGTCCAGTTCCACCGCCGCCCGGTCGATCAGGTCGTTCATCGCCGGGTCGTCATAGCCGTACTGGTTCGAGAACGGCACGCCGTCCGGCAGGCCGCCGCGGTAGAGGATTGTGGTCGAGATCGCCGGGTCGTTGCGGTAGACCGGCGAGCCGATCGCCAGGTCGAAGGCGTGGTCGGTGTAGACCGCCTTGGTGTGGCCGGCCGCGTCGTTGGTCACCAGCGTCGCGTCGATGCCCACCGCCCGCAGCGCCTGGCGCAGATAGTCGCCCATCTGGCGGGTCTGCTCGAACCACGGCGCCGGCAGCAGGCGCAGGGCGAAGCGGACGCCGCCGTCCTTCCGCGGATAGCCGGCCTCGTCCAAGAGGGCCTCGGCCTTCTTCGGGTCGAAGGGCCACGTCGGCACGTCCGGCGTGTAGAACGGCACGCCGGTCTTCGGCACCGGGCCGGTGGCCGCCGCCGCATAGCCGCGGAAGATGGTGCCGACCACATAGTCCTGGTCGATCGCATGGGCGATGGCGCGGCGGACGCGAACGTCCGCCAGCTCCTTGCGGCGGTGGTTGATCTCGACCGTCAGCTGGTAGGTGATGCCCTCATAGCCCTTGCGCACCACCGCCAGCTCCGGCAGGCCCTTCAGCCGCTCCAGCTCCTCCAGCGGCACGGCGGAGAAGGCGGAGAGCTGGATCTCCCCCGCCTCATGCGCCGCGACGATGGCGCCGCGGTCCGGCAGCACGCGGTAGACGATGCGGTCGAGATAGGGCAGGCCGCCCTGGGCCCAGTAATTCGGGTTCCGTTCCAGCAGGTAGTATTCGCCCGGCTTGTGCTCGCCGTAGCGGAAGGGGCCGGTGCCGACCAACTGCTCGTTGTGCGGGTTGGTGTCGATGTCGACGCCCTCGTACAGGTGCTTCGGCACCACGGCGGTGAGGGCGGGCAGCGCGTTCTCGACCAGCTGCAGCGGGATCGGCGTGGCGAAGCGGAGCACCGCGGTGCGGTCGTCCGGCGTGTCCACCCCTGCCAGGTCCTTGAACAGCACCCGGCCGAGATTCTGCCGCTTGCTCCACAGCCAGATGGCGGAGAAGGCGACGTCCGCCGAGGTGAAGGGCTTGCCGTCATGCCAAGTGACGCCGTCGCGCAGGGTGAAGGTGACGGACTTTCCGTCGGCGCTGCCCTGCCAGGCGGTGGCCAGCAGCGGCGTCAGCTTGCCGTCATAGGCCATCTCGGCCAGCGGCTCGATCACCTTGCTGGCGACGTAGAACACGCCGTTGGAGGCGACCAGCGCCGGGTTCAGGTTCCGCGGCTCGGTGTCGGCCGCGACGGTCAGGGTGCCGCCCTTGACCGGGTCCTGCGCCCAGGCGCCGTGGGGCCGCACCGCCGACAGCATCGCCGCGGCGCCGACGCCGGACAGGAGGGCACGACGGGACAGCGGCATGGACATGGCGGACCTCGAGGCAGGGTCGGTCCAGTCTAGCCCAGCGCGGCAGCCCCACAAGGTAGAATCGGTCGGATAAACGACAAGTTGTCGTGAATTCGGGTGCCGGTCCAGGCGAGGATTGCCCGGCCGCCGCCGCCATGCCACAACGGATGTCACCCCACAGGCTGGCGGTCGAGGCGCTGCCTCCCGCCCGGGCCGGAACCAGGAGGATGACGATGACCCAGGACGCGATGGCGGCGCAGATGTCGGAGAAGCCGGGCTTCATCGCCGCGCTGGACCAGAGCGGCGGGTCGACCCCCGGCGCGCTGCGGCTGTACGGCATCCCGGACAGCGCCTATAGCGGCGACGACGAGATGTTCCGGCTGATGCACGAGATGCGGGTGCGGATCATGACCGCCCCGGCCTTCACCGGCGACAAGGTGATCGGCGCCATCCTGTTCGAGAAGACCATGGACGGGCAGGCCGAGGGCAAGCCGGTGCCCGAGTTTCTGTGGCGGGAGCGGGGCGTGGTGCCGTTCCTGAAGATCGACAAGGGGCTGCATCCCGAGGCCGACGGCGTCAGCCTGATGAAGCCGATCCCGGGGCTGGACGCGCTGCTGGAGCGGGCGAAGGCGCTGGGCGTCTACGGCACCAAGGCGCGGTCGGTCGCCAACCTGGCGTCGCAAAGCGGCATCGCCGCGCTGGTGGCGCAGCAATTCGAATTCGGGGCGCAGGTCTCCGCCCACGGGCTGATGCCGATCCTGGAACCGGAGGTGCTGATCAAGAGCCCCGACAAGGCCGGGGCGGAGCGGATCCTGCGGGCCGAGATCCTGAAGGGGCTGGATGCGCTGCCGGCCGGGCAGCAGGTGATGCTGAAGCTGACCATCCCGGAGGAGCCGGGCTTCTATGCCGAGCTGATCGCGCACAAGGCGGTGGAGCGGGTGGTGGCGCTGTCCGGCGGCTACACCCGCGCCGATGCCTGCCGCCGCCTGGCCGCCAACCCCGGCATGATCGCCAGCTTCTCGCGCGCCCTGGTCGAGGAGCTGAAGCGGGATATGAGCGACGCGGAGTTCAACGCGGCGCTGGCGAAGGCCGTGGACGAGATCTATCAGGCGTCCGTCCACGCGTGATTTTCATCCTCCCCCTCCCCTTGCGGGAGGGGGTTGGGGGAGGGGTATCGGCGCCGCCAGGGCCGGCCTTGAAGGACCAGTCCGGCCCCGATCCCGAACGAATAGCTCTCTTCGATCGACACCCCCTCCCCCTGCCCCCTCCCGCGAGGGGAGGGGGAGAGCAGAAGGGGCGAGTCGGTCACAGGAACAATTCGTGACCAAGGGGCATCGTCGGGGCTGGTGCCGGCGCGGCGCGCCCCTATAGTGCGCGCATGGTCGCCCCTGCCCTCTCCCTGACGCTGCCGGATGCCGAGCCGCTGGTGCTGGCGCCGGAGGGCGGCGTGCTGCTGACCGCCGATGGCGAGCTGATGACGCTGGACCCGGCGGCGTTGCGCCGACGGGTCGACGGGCCGCCCTTGCTGCTGTGCCACGCCAAGGCGGTGGGGCGGCGCTGCGGGCTGGAGGTGATGGGCGCCTTCGACCTGCTGGAGCTGTTCGCCTTCGCCCGGCCGGGACGGTTCTCCGCGCCGACGCCGCGCGGCCTGGCCGCGGCGCTGGGGCTGCCGGTGCCGGGATCGCTGGAGGATGCGGCGATCGCCCTGCCCCGGCTGGCCGAGACGCTGCTGCGCGGCCTGTCCGTCCCGGCGGCGGACGAGCGCAGCGACCCGGCGGCGCTGGCGGCGCGGATGGGCGAGGCCGGCTGGCCCTGGGCACCTTTCGTGCTGAAGGCGCTGGGGCTGCGCGCGCCGGTCGAGGACCACCGCAAGCGCGGCGCCTACCAGGTCTGGGCCCATCTGCCGGAATGGGAGGCCGAGCCGCCGAACCCGCCGCCGTCGCAGCACGGGGTCGAGCCGCGCGAGGCCCGCGCCCGCCTGGCGCAGATGCTGGGCCAGGGCGCCGAACCGCGGCCGCAGCAGGGCGACTATGCCGGCGCCGTCAGCGCCGCCTTCGCCCCGCGCCCGGCGCCGGACGAGCCGACCGTGGTGCTGGCGCAGGCCGGCACCGGCACCGGCAAGACCCTGGGCTACCTGGCCCCCGCCACGGTCTGGGCGCAGAAGAACGGCGCGCCGGTGTGGGTGTCGACCTACACCCGCAACCTGCAGCACCAGATCGACGGCGAGATGGACCGGCTGTTCCCGGACCCGGTGCTGAAGGCCCGCCAGGTGGTGCTGCGCAAGGGGCGTGAGAACTATCTGTGCCTGCTGAACTACGAGGATGCGGTGCGCGGCCTGGCGCTGAACCCGCGCGACGCCGTGCCGCTGGGGCTGATGGCGCGCTGGGCCGCGGCGACGCGCGACGGCGACCTGACCGGCGGCGACTTCCCCGGCTGGCTGGCCGACATCATCGGCCGGCCGAACAGCCTGGCCCTGGCCGACCGGCGCGGCGAATGCATCCATTCCGGCTGTCCGCATTACAGCCGCTGCTTCATCGAGCGCGGCATCCGCCGGGCACGCAAGGCGCAGATCGTCATCGCCAACCACGCGCTGGTGATGATCCAGGCGGCGCTGGGCGGGGTGGACGACCGCGACGCGCCCAGCCGCTTCGTCTTCGACGAGGGGCACCACCTGTTCGAGGCGGCGGATTCGGCCTTCGCCGGCCACCTGACCGGGATGGAGGCCACCGACCTGCGGCGCTGGCTCCTGGGCCATGAGGAGGGCGGGCGCCGCGCCAGCCGCGGCCGCGGGCTGAAGCGCCGGGTCGAGGACCTGCTGCCGGGCGAGGAGGCCTTGGCGACGGTCGACGACATCGAGCGCGCCGCCCGCGCCTTGCCCGGCCCGGGCTGGGGCCGGCGCATCCATGGCGACGACCCGCGCGGGCCGGCCGAGCGCTTCCTGGCCCTGACCCGCACCCAGGTCTATGCCCGGGCCCAGGGCGCCGACGGGCCCTACAGCCTGGAATGCGACACCACCGACCCGGTCGAGGGGCTGGTCGACGCCGCCCTGGCGCTGGACGCCGCTTTGGCCGAGCTGCAGGCGCCGCTGCAGGCGCTGGCGAAATCGTTCCGCGACCGGCTGGATGAGGAGGCGTCGTCGCTGGACCCGAACCAGCGCCAGCGCCTCGACGCCGCCGCCCGGTCGCTGGACCGGCGGGCGAAGATGGAGATCGGCGGCTGGCGCGGCATGCTGACCAGCCTGAGCGAGCCGACGCCGCCCTGGCTGGTCGACTGGTTCGGGGTCGAGCGGGTGGAGGGGCGCGAGCTCGATTTCGGCTTCTACCGCCACCATGTCGACCCGACCCGGCCCTTCGTCGACGCGCTGGTGCGGCTGGCGCATGGCGTGGTCGTCACCTCCGCCACCCTGACCGACGGCGCCGGCGACGACCCCGACGACTGGCGGGCGGCGGAGGACAGGACCGGCGCCGGCCACCTGCCGCGGCCGGCGATCCGCGCCCAGGTGGCCTCGCCCTTCGACTACCCGGCGCTGACCCGGGTGCTGATCGTGCGCGACGTGCGCAAGGACGACCTGGAGCAGGTCGGCGCCGCCTATCGCGAGCTGTTCCTGGCGGCGGGCGGCGGCGCGCTGGGGCTGTTCACCGCGGTCAGCCGGCTGCGCGCGGTGCACCACGCTTTGGCCCCGGCGCTGCAGGCGGCGGGGCTGCCGCTCTACGCCCAGCATCTCGACGGCATGGATGTCGGCACGCTGGTCGACATCTTCCGCGGCGAGACCGATGCGTGCCTGCTGGGCACCGATGCGGTGCGCGACGGCGTCGACGTGCCGGGCCGGGCGCTGCGGCTGATGGTGTTCGACCGGGTGCCCTGGCCGCGGCCCGACATCCTGTCGCGCGCCCGCGGCGGCCATTTCGGCCGGCAGCGCTGGACCGACATGCAGACCCGCTTCCGCCTGAAGCAGGCCTTCGGCCGGCTGGTGCGGCGGGCCGACGACCGCGGCGTCTTCGTGCTGCTGGACCCGATGATGCCGACCCGCCTGTGCACCGCCTTCCCGCCCGGCGTCGAGGTCCAGCGCATCGGCCTGGCCGAGGCGGTGGCGATCACGAAGGAGTTCCTGGCCCTTGAGCCGGCAGCTGCTATCACTCACCAGGATAGGAGTGTCGAATGAGCTGGCGGCTGCGGGATGCGAGAGACCGGTTTAGCGAGTTGGTCGAGAAGGCGATGACCGAAGGCCCGCAGCATGTGACCCGTCGCGGCCGGCCGGCGGTGGTCGTGATCTCCGCAGCCGAGTATCAGAAGCTGGTCGAGCCCGGCCGCAGCTTCGTGGATCATCTGCTGTCCGCGCCGAAGGTCGACATCGAGTTCGAGCGGATAAACTTCAAGCTCCGCGACGTCGATCTGTGACGTTTCTTCCCTTTGCCCCTCCCGCCTGGCGAGATCTTTTCAGAACAACAATCCTTCCCTTTGTCGTCATCCCCGCGAAAGCGGGAATCTCCTTCCAGCCAAGGCGTTACGAGATCCCCGCTTTCGCGGGGATGACGGGTTAGGGAGGTCTGAAAAGATCCTGCAAGCGGGAGAGGCAACACTCAGCGCCTTGGTGCAATCGGAATGGTCCGATCCGGACAAACCATCCCGCCCGAAGGAATTCCTGGCGCTGAACGCTGAAGCGTAGGACCATCAGCACACCAGTCCAGATCCCCCGCACGTCGTGCCCGGTTCCCCTCAGCGCGGAGGCGACATCGTGCCCATCAGCGATCTGTTTGCGAACGGCGCCAAGCCCAACATCCTGATCCTGATCACCGACCAGGAGCGCGCTTTGTCGGAATGGCCGGAGAGCTACCGCGCCACCCTGGGCGGCAAGCTCAAGGCGATGCAGGCGCTGGCGGCCAACGGCCTCAGCTTCGAGCACGCCTATACCGGCGCCTGCATGTGCGCACCGAGCCGGGCCACCTTCCTGACCAGCCAGTACCCGATCGTCACCGGCTGCACGACGACCGGCGGCTCGACGCTGCCGCTGCCCGACAGCCGGCCGAACCTCGCCACCGTGCTGGGGCAGGCGGGATACGGCTGCTACTGGATCGGCAAATGGCATCTGCTGGGCCAGAACGAGCACGGCGCCACCGACGGATCGCTGGTGCCATGGGGGTTCCAGACCTACGGCGTCGCCGGCACCGACATCAGCTGGGACCCGCCGGATGCAGGGCTGAACTTGTCGACCACGACGTTGGGCGGCGGCACCCAGGGGCCGACGACGCAGAACCAGAACGACCAGCGCTATGTCGGGAACGCCCAGGCCTTCCTGGCCAACCCGCCGGACGGGCCCTGGTGCCTGGTGGTCTCGCTGGTCAACCCGCATGACGTGCACCTGGCCTACATGGCCCAGGACGGCACCTACTACGACACCGCCGAATACCAGTCGCTGGGCGTGCCGCTGCCCGACGACATCGACGAGAGCCCGGCGGCGATGCCGCGAGGGCAGAGCTATTATTCCTGGGACGAGCAGGCCTCGAAGCAGGCCACGCCGCAGGACCTGGCGAATTTCTACGCCTATCTGATGCAGTATGTGGACGGGCAGATCGGCACGATCCTGGCGGGGATGGGCCAGGACCAGCTGCAGGACACGCTGATCATCCGCTTCGCCGACCATGGCGAGATGGCGCTGTCGCACGGGCTGGTCGAGAAGTTCGTCAACGCCTATGGCCAGTGCACCCATGTGCCGCTGGTGTTCTCCAACCCCGTCGCCTGGCCGCAGGGCCAGACCACCGAGGCGCTGGCCAGCACCGTCGACCTGGCCCCGACCCTGGCCAGCCTGCTGGGCGTGGCCGGCGACTTCACCGGCCGCTTCGTCGGCCAGGACCTGAGCGCCGTGCTGAACGACCCCACGGCGCCGGGGCAGGACTATGTCCACTTCACCTATGACGACCTGAACGGCAATTGCGGCCCCGCCGTCATCCGCACGATCCGGTCGAAGGACTGGGTGTATTCGGTCTATCTGGATGCAGTGACCAGCCCGACCTCGGGCTATTCCGACGCGGATTGGGAGATGTACGACCTGACTGCCGATCCCGGCGAGAACCGCAACATCGCCGGCAAGGGGCTGGCGCAGCAGACCGTGCTGGACAACGCGCTGCAGACGCTGATGACGGCGGCGGGGACGGCCCCGGCCTGGTACCCGGCGCATTGGCCGCCGCAGGCGACATCGGCCAGCCGCGGCGGCCCGCCGGGCGCCAAGGCCAAGCCCGTCGCCATCGGCCGGGTGCCCGGCATCCCCGCGGCCCGGGCCCGGGACCTGAGCTATGTCGGCGTGCTCGACGCCGAGACGCTGCTGGCCCGCACCGCGACCCCGGACGGCCGCCAGGCCCTGGCCGGGCTGGTGCCGGCGACGGAGCCGGAGCTGGACGCCTGGATCGCCGCGGCGCGGAGCCTGGCGCCGGGGTGAGCTCAGGCCCCGTCCACCACCTCCGCCACCGCCTGCCCCAGCAGCGCCAAATCCTGCGGGCGGGACAGGCGGTGGTCGCCGTCCTTGACCAGGGTCAGGCGGATATCGGGGCCGGTCAGCGCCTCGGCCAGCCTGAGGCTCTGGCGCCAGGGCACGTCGGGATCGGCCATGCCGTGCAGCAGGCGCACCGGCCCGGCGAAGGGCACCGGGCCGCGCAGCAGCAGGTGTGAGCGCGCCTCCCGGATCAGCCGCCAGGTGATGCGGTAGGGGCCGTCGCCATAGGCCGAGGGCCGGTCGACGAAGCCGTCGCGGCGCATCCGGGCCAGATCCATCTCGCCCAGTGCCGGCAGCATCAGATCCTCGGTGAAGTCGGGCGCCGAGGCGATGCCGACCAGCCCCGCCACCCGGCCCGGCCGGACCATGGCGGCGCAGGTCGCGACCCAGGCGCCCATCGACGAGCCCACCAGGATCTGCGGCCCGTCGGTCAGCCGGTCCAGCACCAGGAGCGCGTCGGCGATCCAGTCGCCCAAGGTCAGGTCGGCGAAGGTGCCGCCCGAGGCGCCGTGGCCGCGATAGTCGAAGCGCAGGACATCGAGGCCGCGGTCGGCGGCGAAGCCGTCGAGGAAGGTCGCCTTCTCCCCCGCCATCGACGAGCGGAAGCCGCCGCAGAACACCAGTCCGGGCCGGCCGTCGCCCCTGCCGGCGCGACGGCGCCAGGCGACCGGCGTGCCGTCGGCCGCCGGGATGGTTCCGGTTTCCTCGGTCATGGCGTCGCCAGCAGGTCGCGGTAGAGGGCGACGTAGTCGACCGCCGCGCGATCCCAGCTGAAATCCTGGGCCATGGCGCGGCGCTGCAGTTGTACCCACAGCGCCCGGTCGCGCCACAGGCCGCAGACCCAGCTGATGGTGCCGGCCAGCGCCGGCGCGGTCGGGTCGTCGAAGCTGAAGCCGGTGGCGCGGTCCTCGACGATGGCGTCATGGCTGGCATTGACCACGGTGTCGGCCAGGCCGCCGGTGCGGCGCACCAGCGGCAGGGTGCCGTAGCGCAGCGCGTACATCTGGGTCAGGCCGCAGGGCTCGGTGCGCGACGGCACCAGGAGCACGTCGGCGCCGGCCTGCAGCAGGTGCGACAACACCTCGTCATAGCCGATGCGGACGGCGACGCGATCGGGATGCGCGGCCGCAGCGGCCCGGAACCCGGCCTCGAGCTCGGCGTCGCCGGAGCCGAGCAGCACCAGCCGGCCGCCGCCCGCGAGCAGTGCCGGGATGGCGTCGAGCAGCAGGTCGCAGCCCTTCTGCCCGGTCAGCCGGCTGACCATGGCGAAGAGCGGCGAGCCGTCGTCTTCCGGCAGGCCGAACGCCCGCAGCAGCGCGGCCTTCGACAGGGCCTTGCCGGACAGGTCGTCCGGGCCGTACGGCGCCGGCAGGTGCGGGTCACGGCGCGGGTCCCAGACGCCGTAATCGGTGCCGTTGACGATGCCGACCAGGTCGGATGCGCGGGCGGCCAGAAGACCAGACAGGGCATAGCCGTAGTCCGGCGTCTGGATCTCCTGCGCATAGGTGCGGCTGACCGTGGTGATGCGGTCGGCATAGGAGAGCCCGGCCTTGAGGAAGCCGACGCCGCCGAAATATTCCAGCCCGCCGATCGACAGGCTTTCGGGCGGCAGGCCGAGCTCAACCGCCGTCGCGGCCGGGAACCAGCCGGGGAAGCCGATATTGTGAATCGTCGTGACCGTGCGCGGGCGCGTGCTGCCGCCAGCCTGGAATGAGAGATAGGCCGGGGCGAGGGCGGCCTGCCAGTCATGGCCGTGCACGATGTCGGGCCGCCAGCGCGGATCGGCGCCGAGGCCGAGGCGGGCGGCGGCCCAACCGAGGGCGGCGAAGCGGCGGTGGTTGTCCGGCCAGTCCTGCCGGTCGGGGCCGAGATAGGGATTGCCGGGCCGGGCGAACAGGCCGGGGCAGTCGAGCACATAGGCCGGGACGTCGATGCCGTCGAGCTCGGCCAGCATCACCTGCGCCGGGCCGCCGCCGAACAGGGCCGGATCCTCCAGCACCACCTCCGGCCGCCGCATCGCCTGCAGCACGGCGGGATAGGCCGGGACCAGGACCCGGGCCGCGACCCCGGCCGCCGCCAGCGCCGGCGGCAGCGCCCCGGCGACATCGGCCAGGCCGCCGGTCTTGACCAGCGGATAGATCTCCGACACCGCGTGCAGGATTTTCATGCGGCCAACCCTCCGCCTCGAAAAGGATCGTCATCCCCGCGAAAGCGGGATCTCTTACCGTGCGGGCAGAAGGGTGGTCGAGAGATTCCCGCTTTCGCGGGAATGACGAGGAAGGGATGGGTCGGACACGCCCTCTCACTCCAGCGCGTCGATCATCGGCTGGGTGATCAGGACGATGCCGGCCGCGGTGCGGTGGAAACGCTTGGCGTCGAGCTCCGGGTCCTCGCCCACCACCAGCCCTTCGGGGATTTTGACGCCATGGTCGATCACCACGCGGGTCAGCCGGGCGTGGCGGCCGATGTCGCATTCCGGCAGCACCACCGCCTCGTGCAGCCGGGCGAAGGAGTTGACCCGCACCTTGGAGAACAGCACCGACTGCCGGACGGTGGAGCCGGAGACGATGCAGCCGCCGGACACCGTGCTGTTCACCGCCTTGCCGACCCGCGCCCCGTCCTCGAACACGAACTTCGCCGGCGGCAGCTGCTCCTGATAGGTGTAGATCGGCCAGTCCCGGTCGTAGAGGTCGAGCGCCGGGGTCACCGTGGTCAGGTCGATATTGGCTTCCCAATAGGCGTCGATGGTGCCGACGTCGCGCCAATAGGGCTCGGCATAGCTCGGGTTCGGGATCGCGCTCTCGGAGAAGCGGTGGGCCCGGACATGGGCGGTGTCGACCAGGAAGGGCACGATGTTCTTGCCGAAATCATGCTCCGAGGTCGGGTCGGCGGCGTCACGGCGCAGCTGCTCGGCCAGGAAGCGCATGCTGAAGACATAGATGCCCATGCTGGCCAGCGCCGTGTCCGGCCGGCCCGGCATCGGCGGCGGGTCGGCCGGCTTCTCCAGGAAGCTGGTGACGCGCCACTGGTCGTTGACATGCATCACGCCGAAGGCCGTCGCCTCCATGCGCGGGACCTCGACGCAACCGACCGTGACGTCGGCACCGGTGCGGACATGGTCCTCGACCATGGCCGTGTAGTCCATCTTGTAGACATGGTCGCCGGCCAGGATCAGGACGTGGTCCGGTCCCTCGGCCTCGAAGATGTCGAGGTTCTGCCAGACCGCGTCGGCGGTGCCGCGGTACCACATCGCCTCGTCCACCCGCTGCTGCGCCGGCAGCAGGTCGACGAATTCATGCATCTCGGCGCGCAGATAGCCCCAGCCGCGCTGCAGGTGGCGCAGCAGGCTGTGCGACTTGTACTGGGTCAGCACATAGATGCGGCGGATGCCGGAGTTGATGCAGTTCGACAGGGCGAAGTCGATGATCCGGAACTTGCCGCCGAAATAGACCGCGGGCTTGGCCCTGCGGTCGGTCAGCTGTTTCAGCCGGCTGCCCCTGCCGCCGGCGAGGACCAGGGCGATCGTGCGCTTGGGCAGCTGGCGGATCGGGCCTTCGTCACGCATCCAGGGGTCCTCCCGGCTTCGGCTGTTTCCGGGAGAGTAACATCAGGTTTCGCGATCGGGCACCGCCCGTTTAAGGCAAATTTTGTTTGTTTTCGCCCGGGCGTCAGCCGGCCGGGAATTGCGGCGCGTAGATCGCCAGCAGCAGCGACAGGGTCAGCACCGACACCACGGTCGAGACCAGGATCACGGCCGAGCTGCGCTCGACATAGACGCCGTAGCGCTGGGCGACGACGAAGGTCAGGGCGCCGGTCGGCAGCGCCGCCAGGATCACGGCGCTGGCGGTCCAGAACGGGTCCATCGGGAACACGGTGGCGGCCAGGCCCCAGGTGATCAGCGGCTGCCAGACCAGCTTGAGCACCGAGATCCAGCCGACCTCGCCGAGGCCGGTGCGCAGGGTCTGGCCGGCCATGAACAGGCCGATGGCGAACAGCGCGCAGGGGCTGGCGGCGGCGCCGAGCAGCGACAGCAGCGTGGCCAGCGGCGTGGGCACGGCGAGTCCAGCCCAGGACCAGGCGACGCCCAGCACCGGCGCCACCACCAGCGGGTTCTTCAGCAGCGCCAGCGCCACGTCGCGCAGCGCGTGCAGGACGCCGCGGTTGCGGCTGCCGGTCAGCTCGAGCGCGATCACGGCCAGGCCGACGCAGGCGATGCTCATGATCACCGTGGCCAGTGAGGCCGGCGGCAGGCCGCGGGCCGGTCCGAAGGCGGCGGCGAACAGCGGGATGCCCATGTAGCCGGTGTTGGAGAAACCGGCGCTCATGCCCTGCATCGTCGCCTCGCCGGCATCGGCGCGGTGGATCAGGGCGCCGAGGACCGAGCCGAGCAGCCATACGGCCAGGACGCCGCCGAGGAAGGCGCCGACGAAGTTGAGATTGACGATCTCGGCGACCGGGGTGCGGGCCATGGCCAGGAACAGCAGCGCCGGCAGCGCGATCCAGTAGACGAAGCCGTTCAGCGCCTCGGACTGGGCGCGGCCGAGCAGCCGGATGCGCCCGGCGAAGACGCCGAGGAAGATCACGCCGAAGACCGGCAACGCCACGTTGATCACCGCCTGCATGGCGCCCTCATGCCATGCCCGGCCGAGGCGGGGAAGCGCGGTGGGGGAAGGCTGGGTTGCAAAAGAGCATGCTGCCGGGAGAGGCTGCCGGTCGCACCATCAGCCGGCCGGTCGCCTTGACGCCCCGCGGCGTTCCGCGCCATATCCGGGACGATCCTTTCCCGCGACTCGCAGGCCAGCGGAGACTGCCATGACGACCGACGCCCACGGCGCCCTGATCTACACCATGGTGCTCGCCTCCGTGGCCGACACGAACATGACCGATGCGGAGCTGGAGACGCTGTCGGAGATGGTGCGGTTCCTGCCGGTGTTCCGCGACTTCGACATCGACCGCATTCCGGACCTGACCCGCGACTGCATCGAGCTGCTGCAGGAGGACGATGGTATCGACAATGCCCTCGACATCATCGCCGAGGCGCTGCCGGAGCATCTGCGCGAGACCGCCTATGCCGTCGCCTGCGATTCGGTGGCGGCGGACGGCCGCGCCAGCCAGCCGGAGCTGCGCCTGCTGGAGCTGATGCGCGACAAGTTCGAGGTCGACCGGCTGGTGGCGGCGGCGATCGAGCGCGGGTCGCGCGCCCGGCATAGAACCTTGTAGCCGCGAGCGGCCGCAGGCCGCAGGCCGCCGGCGCCAACGACAAAGGGGGAGGCTCATGCGGGGGAGCATGTTCGGCAGGTTGTGGGCCGCCGCGGCCCTGCTGACCGCCACCGGCGGTGCCATGGCCCAGGAGCAGACCGCCCCGGCGCCGGCCCCTGCTCCTGCCGAGGCAGCCGCCGCGACGATCCAGGTCGGCGGCGTCACCCTGACCGCCTGCCAGCCGGATTTCGGCGGCTTCTGCGGCACGATCACCCGGCCGCTCGATCCCGCCGGCAAGCTGCCCGGCACGGTGACGATCGGCTTCGAGTTCTACCCGCATCACGACGCCGGCCAGCCGGCCGAGGGCGTGGTCCTGGCCCAGGAGGGCGGGCCCGGCTATTCCTCCACCGGCACGCGCGAGGGTTATCTGCGGCTGTTCGAGCCGCTGCGTGGCCGGCGCGACGTGCTGCTGGTCGACAAGCGCGGCACCGGCCTGTCCGACCCGATCCAGTGCCAGGCGCTGCAGGAGGCCGGCGAGTTCGTGCCCGCCGCGATCGCCGCCTGCGCCAAACAGCTGGGCCCCGCCGCCTGGATGTACGGCACCGCGTCCGCGGCCGACGACGTGGCGGCGGTGCTGGACGCGCTGGGGATCGGCAAGGTCGACTATTACGGCGACAGCTACGGCACCTGGTTCGGCCAGGTCTTCGCCCAGCGTCATCCGGACCGGCTGCGCACCATCGTGCTGGACAGCGCCTATCCGACCATCGGCCTGTCGCCCTGGTTCGAGACCGAATGGGCCGCCGCGCGTGACGGGTTCGAGTTGGCCTGCCGGCGCTCGCCCAGCTGCCGCGCTCTCGGCGGCCGCTCGCTCGACCGGATCGAGAAGCTGGCGGCGGCGCTGCGGGCCAAGCCGGGCAAGGCCGAGGCGCCGGATGGCGACGGCAACACCGTCGGTATCGCGGTCGATGCGCCGACCCTGTTCCTGACCATGAACAGCGCCGGCGGCAGCCCGACCTTCTACCGCGACCTGGACGCCGCGGCCCGCGCCTATCTCGATGCCAAGGACCCGGCGCCGCTGCACCGGCTGATGGCCGAGGCGGCGTCCTGGAACACGCCGGGCGCCGACCCGGTCGCCTTCTCCACCGCGCTGTACATCTCGGTGGTCTGCAGCGACTATCCGCGGCTGTTCCGCGCCGATGCGTCGCGGGCCGAGCGGCGGCGCCAGCTGATGCGCGCCACGGCGCAGAAGCAGGCGACCGACCGCGACGTCTACGCGCCCTTCACCATCGCCGAGGTCGACACCTCGCCGCACAAATGGGAGCGGCGCGACCTGTGCATCGACTGGCCGGCGCCGCCACGCGGCGTGGTCCCGGGCACCGCGGCCGACCCGAAGGCGCCGTTCCCGAACGTGCCGACCCTGGTGCTGTCGGGCGATATCGACAGCATCACCTCGCCGATCGAGGGGCTGGAGACGGCGCGGCTTTTGCCGGACGCGACCTATGTCCAGCTCCGCAACCTGACCCACATCACCGCGATCACCGACCAGGCGATCTTCGTGCCGCCGAAGGGCGCCGACGCCACCGGCTGCGTCGCGCCGATCGTGCTGAACTTCGTGCGTTCGGGCGGCGATGCCGGCGACACCTCCTGCACCCAGCGGATCCGGCCGATCCGCACCGTGCCGGCCTTCGCGGTGAAGGCGGCCGATGTCGCCCCGGCCACAGCCGATGCCGGCAACGCGGGAACCGAGGCCGACCTCCGCCTGGCCGCGGCGGCGGCGGAGACCGCGGGCGACGTGCTGGCGCGCTATTTCGTCAACAGCGGCGGCAGCGGAGTCGGGCTGCGTGGCGGCACCTTCACCTTCGAGGCCTTCGATGCCGGCTTCGCCTTCACCCTCGACCAGGTTCGCTGGGCCGAGGACCTGGCGGTGTCCGGCACGATCCGCTGGGACCAGTCGACCGGCGACGTCACCGCGGACCTCACTCTGGCGGGTGCGGCGACGGGCACGCTGGCCCTGGCCTGGAACGACCGCGACACCGACGCCATGGCCCGCATCACGGGGACGATCGACGGACGGGCGGTGGCGGCGGAACGGATCGCGCCTTAGGTGTTAGGAGACGCCCCCTCTTGTTGTCATGTCATTGCCGGGCTTGACCCGGCAATCCAGGGGCCACCCAGAGCGGCTCCGAAAACCCCTGGATCCTCGGGTCAAGCCCACAGGTGTCCGGCACGGATTTTGCGTTCATGCGAGGGACCGGCGGAGTGTCAAGGAAGGGGGAGCGAAGTCGAAACGAGTCTGCCGGGGATCGGGACGGTGCGTCGGCTCAGGGGCGAGCAGGC